>JAEEGF011524319.1_pt1 | contig 26429 bp, 29 predicted proteins | sample 9134171 | NCBI WGS metagenome assembly JAEEGF01 (sample SAMN16246542, study PRJNA631951) | gut metagenome | biome: gut microbiome; feature: rumen; material: AP-attached | host: Bos | place: Iran: Karaj | collected 2018-10 | reverse complement strand
GGAGAGCGATTTCATCATCGCCATCAACAAGGACAAGTTTGCCCCCATCTTCAGTGTAGCTGACCTGGGCATCGTGGGCGACCTCCACAAGATCGTTCCCATGCTCACCGAGCGCATCAAGAAGGAACTCGAAGGGTAAATCCTATTTTCCCCCCTCTAAGATTAGAGGGGGTGCTCTTTAGGGCGGGGGCGTTGAAACACGTCCCGACATCCCACAGCAGGGCGGGCGCCACCACGGCATCCGCCCTAGTTGTTGTTACAGGCTGTCTATGTATTGCCAGCCATTGGCTCGTACGCCTGGCACGATATTTGCTTTTCTATCAGTATCATGAAAAAGAAGAAACAGAAATCACGCCTCGATGACGTCATCAAGGCCATGCGTCGTGGCAACCGCGAGGGCCAGCAGGAAGTGCTCGGCCCCGGTTTCCACTCGGCCAACCGCATCCACCGCTCCAAGAAAACCTACACTCGCAAACAAAAACACAAGAGCGACAGCGACTATTAAACAGAAAACGGAGAGCCACGATAACCGGGTTCTCCGTCTTTTCCGTAATGTCCGTTCCCTCCCTCGTTTACAGGGCGATGGCGATGCCCAGGGTCCAGGTGTTTTTGATTTCGGGGCCGTAGCCTTTCTTGAACATGTTGCCAGGGGTGTATCGGCCATAGACGGCCAGGCCGTCGAACGAGAAAGCACCGATCACGTCAAAGGTCAGCTTGTTCTGCTTGATGCCGCGATAGGACACGTCGTGATGGGTCTTGTTGACCTTGTAGTGGGTATTGCACTTGGCATACACATTCCAGTTCATGCTGGCACCTAGAACGATGTGGAAATCCTCGCCCAGATCTTGTTGGAACAGGAGGGGGAACTGGATGGCCCTGATGCTGAGCACCGACGAGCGGTCTTTTACATCATCGGGATAGGTGCTGGTGCCCACAATGCCGGTGGCTTCATCCATGACAAAGCAGTTGGGACGCTTGAGCGAGAAACGCTTGTTGTCATAGCCTACACCCAGCGAGAAGTGCTGTCCGTGCCAGGTGTCATAATTGATGCTGGCAATGTCGAGAATACCCCAGTTAAAACTGTTGTTGACGAGGTCGCAGGAAGTCTTGAGGCCACCGCCAAAATAGAGGCCTTTGGTCTCCATAGTCCAGTGGTAGCGTTTTCTCTTGTTCTTCTTGAAAGGGAAGTTGAGTTCCCAGTCGCTGGTGGTGTGTACGGTGTCGTTAGAGGCGTGCTGCATCGTGTAGGTGTAACTGTAATCCTCTTTTTCCTTGGAACCAATCACCTTTACATGAGAACCTGTCGGAGTCTCTGTGATGATGACTTGGTTGGGCTGTTCGATGACGGTTACCGTGTCGGGCGTCTGGGCCGACATCGATGATGCTGCCACGATGGCAGTGATAATGAATAATGAAAACTTGTACATAATGCGGTTGTGTATTGATTGTTGTTATTTCCTGATGAGTTTCTTGATCTTGTCGGCGCTGGCACTGCCTTCCATGTAGATGAGCGTGACGACGTTCTTGGGTGTCTTGCGCGCCAGGTTCTGGTTCAGGAAGAAGATGTAGCGGTTGCTGCGCTTGTGCTTGGGCATCGTGTAGAAGCCGTAATACAGCTGCCCGTTGCGGTACTCCACTTCCTTGTCGATGGCCTGGCTGCCGTCTTTCACGACGAGGTTCTCGATGATCTCGGCCTTCGTTTTGTCGGTCACGCTCACGCTGTGATAGACCGTGAGGCCGATTTCGTGGGCCTGGCTGCCGGTGACTATAATTTCGGTAGCGCCTGCGGCCTTCTTGTATCGTCCGTCAAACAGGCGGTTGATATTCAAGCCGTTCTGTGCCATTGCTGCTATTGAGGTAAGCAGGCAGGTGAGAATGATGATGGTGATTCGTTTCATATCTGTAGTGTTTTATTCGTTATCGAGTTCGAGGGCTTCGCCCAGGGAGGAAAGCTGATTGGTCATGGCATCGGTGGCATCGTCCATCTTGCTCATGTCATTAGCGACGAGTGCCATTACTTTATCGTTGTCATTCACAACCGTGCCGTTAACATAGGCAATGCACATGTCATCGGGTTGGCTCTGGTGCCACAGGACATAGCCTCCAACAGCCAAGATTACAGCGATCGATGCTGCAATGCCAATGAATCCTTGGCGCATGCTGCGGGAGACACTGCGACGATGCTGTTTGCTGTGGGCCGCAAAGTAGCCCATGACCATGCGTGCGTCGTCGATGGCCTCGCTGCTCCACGGGCAATGTGCAAGACACTGCCTCATGGCGTCTTCTTGCTCAAGGCTTGTCATGCCCTCGAAGTATCGCTCGATGAGCGCTTCGAGTTCTGCCTGACTGCTGATGTATTGTGATTTTTTCATTTTTCAATTCTCCTTTCTTTCTTGGTAAATCTCGCGCACCCGCTTGCGGGCTCGGCTCAGTTCCACCCGCACTGTGGCGGCTTGTAATCCCAATCGCAATGCGATATCCTCAAATTCCATCCCTTCAACTTCTCTCATGTTGATGATGGCGCGTTGGTTGGGGGACAGCTCCTTGTCGATGATGGCACGCACCTGGTGGTAGGCCAGTTCACGATCGGTGTCGGCAACCTCGACAGGGGCATCATCAGCTTGTTCTATCGGGATGTGGCCCCGCCTGCTGTTGCGCCTGGCCAGGTCGACGCTGGCATTGCGCACGGTCGTTATTCCCGCTCCGCTGGCATGGCTCGAAGACTCGATGCGTTCCCGCCGCAGCCACAGCTTCACAAAGGCATCCTGAACGGCATCGGCGGCATCGTCACGGTTGCCCGTGATGCGTTCGGCCAGCGAGAGCATCTGCTCCCTCAGGGCGGTGAATGCGCTTGTGATGTGGTCGGGTTGCTTCATTGTCAATTGACGTTTCTACTTAATAGACGCACAACAGGGTCATTTGTAACAAAAAAAGGAGAAAAACTGAAAAAAAAGAGAACCCCGATGGTTCAGGGTTCTCTGTTATATCAGTAAATTCCGTTATTTCCGTCAATTAAAGACCGAGCATGAGACCGACAGTCCAGGTCTGCTTTACCTCGGGGCCAAAGCCGTCCTTGAAGAACTTGGCAGGGCTGTAACGGCAGTAAACACCAGTGCCGCCAAGGGTAAGCGTGCCCATGAAATCAAAGTTGACCTTGTTCTGCTTGAGGCCCTTGTAATGGGTGTCATGGTCAATCTTGTCGATTTCGTAATGGTTGTCGGCACGCGCCATATAGTTCCAGTTCAGGATACCAGCAACGCCAATTTCAAGTTTCTTGACAATCCTCTGACGGAACATGAGAGGGAACTGAAGGCTCCACATGTTCAGATTAGAGGTGCGATCCTTGATCTTGTCGACATTATTTGAGGGATACTCGCTCAAGAAAACCACGCCATTGTCGTCACGCATGAGCATGCCGGGGCGCTTCATGCTGTAAGAGTGGTGGTGGATACCAACACCAAGGCTCAGGTTCTGGCCGTGCAGACTGTTATAGTTAATCGAGGTGATGTTGAGCAAACCAACTTCAAACGAGTTGTTGATAGCATCCCAGTTGTGCTTTACGCCCATACCGAGGTAAAAACCGTTGGTCTCGAGGCTCCAGTGGGTTGTATTCTCCTTGAAGGGGTGCGATACCTCAAAGTTTGACTCTTCGTCCTCAGCCATTGCATTAAACGGAGCCATGACTAACATGGCAGCAAAAATCAAAGCAAATTTCTTCATTGTTAAATCAATATTTTGGTTCTAGTTAAAAAATCGGCTGCAAATGTACTCGTTTTTTTGCATATAATTATCACAATTCTTGCAAAAAATCTTCAGATTCCTAATTATTGATTATTTTTGAGAGTCGCACTTGGCTCTTGTACACAGGGAAATTCAAAGTAAGGATGATGCCGTTTTCGACGGTTGCATAAGCATCCTTGTCGATGGGCTCCATCGTGGCATCGATCCACATGAGGTCATAGTTGCCAGTGAACAGGGTGGGGGTGAGGTGCCCCTTCAGCATACCGGGCTCCCACATGGACTTCTTGACCTGGGCGCCGTCGATATAGATGAGGTCATAGCCATCATCGCTACGCACGATCGCCAGCGTGTAACGGCCGCCCAGCCGCAGCCATTCATCCTGCATGTCACGGTCCAGATAACGCCAATAGCCCTCGACGGGGTCAGCACTTTGGGCAAGATACTCGTCGAGCGAGGCGACTGTCCACAGTGTAGTCGCAGCCACCTGCTTCTCGTTCTCGATGGTGAGCACAGCACGCTCGATAGCCGTGCGGGCACCTGGCCCTACGAGATATCCCACCTGAACCATGCCGGCGCCCCTTTTGACTGGTACTTCCAGCACTTGCTGCAGTTCGTTCTTGCCGATGGACACCGTTACGGTTTGTTCGTTTACATCGACACACAATGTGTTCATCTCATCCTCGAGCGAAACGCCCTTGGACAGCGTGGTTTGCGCCAATTGGGCCACTTCATTGCCGCATTGTTGGATAATGGATACCAACATCGTGCGGCTGTCGGTGATGTCGTCATAGGGGGCGCTGTTGTCGCAACTCAGCACCACAGCGCAATAGTCGCCCATATCGTCATAGTTGAACACCAGTCCCCACTGGGTGCTCGTCACAGGGGTCTTGTCGCCCGTCATGGGGTTTTTGATCGACATGGTCTTGCCTTGTTTGTTGTTCAGGTTGGCCAGTCGCAGCTGGTAGCGGTAGGCGGTGCTGTAGATGCACATGGTGTCGATGGTGAGGGCCGTTGCCATCGTGGCATTCTCCTCGATCAGCAAGTCTTCGTTGATGGCCTTGTAACGCCCCTGCATTCTCATCCCGGGATGGGGAAACAGTCCGCCAAAGTTGTTCTCCGCCGTGTTATAATAGGACTTGCCCATAACATCCACTCCCAACAGAATGATCACCAAAAAGAACCAAAACCTCTTCATCTCAAAAATACTAATCTCTTAAACTGAACCCTAAACTGCTAGCGCAGCGAGCAACAATAAACATTATACTTTAAACATCACTGCAGCGCATGGGCGCTGTAGTGATTTATTCATGATGATAGGGCTCATGCCGCAAGATGGTGAACCCGCGGTAGAGCTGCTCGACAAACACCAGCCGCACCAGCTCGTGCGGGAACGTCATCTTGCTCAGCGAGATTTTCTCATTGGCGCGGTCATAGACCTCAGGAGAAAACCCGTAAGGCCCTCCCACGACAAATACCAGTCGCTTGACACCGCTTGCCATGCGCCGCTGCAGCCATTGACTGAAGTCTATCGAGGTGCGTTCGGTGCCATGCTCGTCGAGCAGGACAACATGGTCGCTGGTCTCAAGCGTGGCAAGCAGGGCACGCCCCTCGGCAGCCTTTTGCTGCGCCTCACTCATGTTGCGGGTGCCCTTCACATCGCCCACATACTGAATATTGAACGTGACATAGTGCTGAAGGCGCTTGACATATTCCTCAATGCCTTGTCGCACAAATCCCACCTCGGTCTTGCCGATGACAGCGAGTGTAATCTTCATAATAAGATCATTTTACTAAAAATATCCACAAAATTAGCAAATCCGCTGAAATATCAGTACTTTTGTGCTCTAGAAAATCACTAAACAAAAGAATATTATTATGAAAACAAGAGAAGAACTGATTGATGAGTTGATTGACCTGGCATTTGCCGAGGACATCGGTGACGGTGACGCTACAACCCTGTGCTGCATCCCTGACGACGAGATGGGACGCCAGCGCCTGATTGTCAAAGAAGAGGGTATCCTGGCCGGTGTGGAAATCGCACGCCGCGTGTTCGAGAAATTTGATCCGGAACTGAAGATGGAGGTGATGATCGAGGATGGCGCCCATGTCAAGCCCGGTGACATCGCCTTTGTCGTGACTGGCAAGGTGCGTTCCCTGTTGCAGACCGAGCGTCTGATGCTTAACATCATGCAGCGTATGAGCGGTGTGGCCACGACAACAGCCCGCTATGCCAAATGCCTTGAAGGACTCAAGACCCGCGTGCTCGATACTCGCAAGACCACTCCCGGTATGCGCCTGCTCGAGAAGGATGCTGTCAAGATTGGCGGCGGTTGCAACCACCGCATCGGCCTGTTCGACATGATTCTGCTCAAGGACAACCATGTGGACTTTGCCGGCGGCATCGTTCCCGCCATCGAGAATGCCCACAGGTGGTGCAAGGAAAACGGCAAGGACCTGAAGATTGAGATCGAGGTGCGCAACTTCGATGAGTTGCAGCAGGTGCTCGACCATGGTGGTGTGGACCGTGTGATGCTTGACAACTTCAGTGTCGAGAACACCCGCAAGGCTGTGGAAATCATCAACGGCAGGGTAGAGACCGAGTCCAGCGGTGGCATCACCATCGACACCTTGCGTGCCTATGGCGAGTGCGGTGTGGACTATATCTCGGTAGGTGCACTCACACACTCCATCAAGTCGCTTGACATGAGTTTCAAGGCTTGTTGATGAACCTGTCCAAGTCATTATCTGATATCGGACCGCTCTCTTTTCCTGGTATGGAGAGCGGCTTGCCCCTTGTCATCGCTGGCCCGTGCAGCGCCGAGAGCGAGCAGCAAACCCTAGAAACGGCACGCGCGTTGAGCTCGATTGGCGTGAAAGTCTATCGGGCTGGTATCTGGAAACCCCGCACGATGCCCGGCAGTTTTGAAGGCATTGGCGATGAGGGCCTGCAGTGGCTTCAAGCGGTCAAGCGTGAAACAGGCATGATGGTTGCTACCGAGGTAGCTACCGTCGAACACGTGCGTGCCGCCCTAGATGCCGGCATCGATATTCTGTGGATAGGTGCGCGAACAACCGCCAACCCGTTTGCTGTTCAGGATATCGCCGATCAGTTGCAGGGACATGACGAAATCACTGTGCTGGTCAAGAATCCCGTGAATCCCGACCTTGACTTGTGGCTGGGCGCCCTGCAACGGTTCAGTAATGCGGGTATCACGCGGCTGGGTGCCGTGCATCGTGGATTCAGTTCGGCTGGAGCACACATCTACCGCAACGATCCCCAGTGGCACATCCCCTTCGAGTTGCGCCGTCTTGCATCTGGCATGACACTGCTGTGTGACCCTTCACACATTGGCGGCAAGCGGGAATATGTAGAACCGCTCTCGCAACTGGCCATGGATGCCGGATTTGACGGCCTGATGATTGAGAGCCATTGCAATCCGGTCCAAGCCTTGAGCGATAGCGCCCAGCAGATTACCCCAAACGAGCTCAAGTCAATTCTTGACCGACTGGTTGTTCGCTCTGGAGCCCCTATCGAGGACGAATTGGCCTTGCTGCGCCAGCAAATCGACGACTGTGATCACGAGCTGCTGGCGGTTTTGGCTCGGCGCATGAGCATCTCACGCGAAATAGGCCGTTTCAAGAAGGCTAACAACCTGCGCGTCGTTCAGCCCGCACGCTATCAGGATGTGATGAATGCGCGCGTTGACGAAGGCAGCCGGTTGGGACTTGACCCAGACTGCACACAGCGCATCATGCAGGCCATACACGAGGATAGTGTGCGCCAGCAACTGGATATCATGAATGACAATTAAATCCGCTATGAAAAGAGTAGTCATCATCGGAGCATCGTCGGGAATTGGCCAACAAGTGGCCAAACTGTTGCTTGACAAGGGTTATTACTTGGGCATTGCTGCCCGGCGTCAGGACCGCCTGCTGGCCCTGAAACAGCTGGCACCTGACAAGGTCGTGACAGCTGCTATCGATGTCACTGCCGGGGATGCCGACCTTCGCCTGCGCTCACTCATCGACGAGCTGGGCGGTATGGACCTCTATTTCCATGTGTCAGGCATTGGCAAGCAGAACAGAACGCTCACTTCCGACATTGAACTCAATACGGTAAATACCAATGGCATGGGCTTCACCCGCATGATAGGGGAGGCCTACCGCTATTTTGCCGAGCGCGGCGAGGGACACATTGCCGCCATTACCAGCATTGCCGGCACCAAAGGACTTGGCCCGGCTCCTTCCTATTCAGCCACCAAAGCGATGCAGAACGTCTATCTGCAAGCCCTGGAGCAGCAGGCTAACGCCCGTGGCTTGAAAATACGATTTACTGACATCCGTCCGGGCTTTGTCGATACCGACTTGTTGAGCGGAGACTTCCATTACCCTATGATGCTCAAACCCGATAATGTAGCTCGACAGATTGTCAAAGCCATCGACAACAAGCGCCATGTCGTGGTTGTTGATTGGAAATATGCCATCCTGACAGCGCTTTGGCGCCGCCTGCCTCGTGCCCTGTGGAGGCACTTGAAAATATAAAATCAGTTGTTTTTGGGTTGTGTGGTCACGCGTGCCGCAGCGTGGAAATGCGTGGCGTAGTAGTTCTGGCGAAGGTCATCGACAGCAACCCCTCGTGACGAAGAGGCATGGACAAACTTGTTGTCCTTGAGATAGATGCCGACATGTGAGACACGCTCGTCTCCATTGGTGCAGAAAAATACCAGGTCGCCTTCCTTTAAATCATCCAAATCGATGACTCGGCAATTCTCCTCCAACATCTTGGCGGAATTGCGGTGTACCTTGATGCCATAGACCGTCAAAAAGACTTCCATAACCATCCCTGAGCAATCGGTGCCCTCACCGCAGGTGTGTTCGGCATAGGCGTAAGGCGTACCCAGCCACCGCTTCAATTCCTTATACAGTTTCTTGTTGTCGTGCCGTCCCAACTTGATGTCGAGACGTGCCCACTCGTCATTGACAAGACCGTGTGCCTCTTGTGCTATGGGTCGTTTCTTGTCGGTTGTGGTGGCAGTGGGGTTATCATCATGGGCCGATCCGCCTCGGTTGCGGCGCTCATGATAGGGGCGGTAAGTATGTGTGTTGCTCTTTGTACTGCTGCACGATACTACTGGCAGCGACAAGAGTATCGCCGCTGCCAGGTAAAGTATCTGTTTGCAGTTGATAGACATTAGACCTCACTCGGGTTTAGTCTTTCTTCTCCTCTTCGGGTTTAGCCTCTTCGGTTTCTTCCTCCTTGGCGGTGAAGTCGGTGATACCGGCATTGACGAGGATATTGTACCACGAGATGATTCTCTTGATGTCGTTGTTGTGAACACGCTCGGTGTCCCAATTCTCGAGTGCGCTGTTCATGAACTCGTGGAGTTGCTCGGGAGTAGCATATTCCTTGGTATCAAGAGCCTTGTTGTCAAATTTCTTGCCGATGTTCTCAAATACCTGTGTCAAGGGCACATCCTCACTCATGGTAAAGATGGAGATATCACCCAGCGACATCACACGCTCACGCGAATGAACCGGGAAACGGCGACCAGCGGGAATGGTTTCCACAACCAGCATGTTTTTACCGTAGGAGATGAGTTGATAAAGTCCGGGACGTCCCGAAATGGATAAAATTTTCTTCAGCATAGTTTTAGTTAAAAATAATGTTGATTTTAATTATTGTTATTGTTCTGTTTTGATGCTCAACAAGTTGATGACCTGAGGCAATACTGCAGCAATGCCGTCGTTGATGATGATGCGCTCACCGGGGGCAGGGGACTCTTCGATGGCCTGTGAGGCCATGCGGTCTTGCACCTGTTGGGCCGTCAAGCCGCTGCGTGCCATGACTCGAGGAATGCGCACACTGGCTGGCGCTGTCACATGCCACACTTCATCCACCAGCCGGTCCAGTCCTGCCGTGCGCAGCAATGCTGTTTCGACAAAGGCGACTGTGGCACCACTATCGGCCTGGTTTCGGCCCCATTGCAGCATATCGCTGGCCGTGGCGGGATGCACGATGCCGTTGAGCCGTGACAGGGACTCATCGTTGCCAAAGGCTGCCGCACTAAGGTGCTGTCGGTTCAACGAACCATCCTCTAGAAAGGTTTCAGGCCCGAACGCATCCACCAGTTGGTGGCGGACATTACCGTCCTCGGTCATCAGCGCTTTGGCCCGTGAATCACAGTCATACACCTGATAGCCCATGACTTGAACCATACGTGCCACGACGCTCTTGCCGCTGCCAATGCCTCCCGTGATGGCGATGAGCTTCATGTTATCAATGTTTCTCGATGACGTACTCTACACTGTCGTGAGAGAATACTACATCCTGATAGGCTGCGGGAACCTCGCCAATCATCACTTTCACCTTGTTTCCAGGGGTGCCATTGGCAACACTGTTGTAGTCCACGACGGCGGTAATGCCGGCATCATCGTCATTGATGCGGCTGACGGGTGAACGGAATGAAACCTCGACATCGCTGGGGAAGAGCAACATCTTGACTCCAGGAGGTGCATTGCGAACGGCAATCTTGACCGAACGGGTCTGAGACTTGAGTTTCTCGATAGGCACCATGATGTCGATGGAACGCGGCTCGACAACGGCACCATTGATGGGTGCGATGGTGACTTTTCGCCACAACGTGTCGGTGAGGTCGTGCTCCTCGACATGATAGGTATAGACCTCGTTGATTTGGCTCAAGGTCTTGGCGTCACTGAAGACGAGCACAGAGTCTTGGCTTTGTATCAATGCACCGTATAGCGTGTAGTCCTCTCGTGGCTCAACAAGAATGTCGGTCTTTACAGGCACTTTCTTGCCAGGAAGGTCGGTGAACTTGATGTTGATAGACTCCGGCAAGACACTGATGATTGTCGCATTCTTGTTGATCACGGGAGCCAAGGCTTTCCGCAAGTGGCTCTGGTCTACCTTGAAGACACTGTTGCCGTCGCTGTAATCGGTAAAACGCAGCGTCAGCTTGGGTGTCTTGTGGAAGAGATAAGAGAAGAAGCGGTAGCCTCGATCACGCACGGTTACCGTGAGCGTGTCGGGCACCTTGGCCAACAGATGCACATTGCTGGGCAGACTAACCTCGACAGGCACTTCCATGTCGAGCTGCACATCGCGGTTAAAGGTCAGAAAACTCCAGAACATGGCCGAGATGACCACGAAAAACAGATAAAGCAGAATCGACCTTGTTCGGGGCGACTGCTTTAACCGTCCTTGTATGTTGTCCCAGAGTTTCATGATAGCTTACTTGCTGTTTGTTTACTTGGCAGGCACCTCAGTGTTGTCCTGCATCGAGATGGCGCTCTTGTCTACCTTGATGCGTACGCCGTCGGCGATCTCAAGAATAAAGGCATTGTCCTTGACTTCACGTATGCGGCCATAGATGCCACCGATGGTCACCACTTTGTCGCCGTTCTTGAGGTTGTTGCGGAATTCGTTGATTTTCTTCTCTCTCTTCTTTTGAGGAGCAATCATGAAGAAATAGAAGATGGCGATCAGAGCAACGATCATGATCATACTGCTCCAACCTGCGCCACCACCAGCGGGAGCGCCGCCTGCGGCCTGTAATAAAATCGTGTTAAGCATAATCTTGTTTTATTTCTATTGGTTTATAATGTGATTCTTATCAACGCTTGAAGATGAGTCCATCCTTGCGCAGCTGCTTAACGGCATTGTTGAGGATACCGTTCACAAACTTGCCACTTGCTGCAGTGCTGAAATTCTTGGCTAGCTCGATGTACTCGTTGAGTGTCACGGCTGCGGGAATTTTTTCGAAGGTGCGCAGCTCGGCAAGTGCCGTGCACATGATAATGCGGTCCATGAGCACGATACGGTCCTTGTCCCAGCGGCTTTCCTCAAGCAGCCCGTCAATCATGGCATTGCTCTCTGGCATCATGGTCACGGCGGCACTGAACAGTTCTTTGCCGAAGTCACTGTCCTCTTCGTCCTTGAACATGGGCAGGATGGGGTCGTCGGTACCGTCAGCCAGTCGCTTGAACGTCTTGGTCACGAATTGTCCCACCAGATCCAGGTCGTCCTCGGTCCAGAACAGGGAGCGCTGCTCGATGGCCTCTGCCATATTCTCGTCGGGCAGGATGACCTGCTTCATCAGCTGTTGCCACAGCAGGGCATCGGCAGTCATGCTGTCCTCATCGTCGGCCATGTAGTCGTTATAGAGATCGCTCTTGAGGATTTTCTCGAGCATCATGCGCTCAAAGATGGGGTCGTCGTTCCACGTCACCGTATGTTCCTGAGCAAATTGTGCCAGCTGCTCGTTGTCGGCAAGAGCCTTCACCAACCGGTTGTTGACGAACTTCATGTTTGGATTGAGTTCCTCCTCGGTGGGCATATACTTGTTGCGGGCCTCATCCAGCCTGATTTCCTGAATATGTGTCAACTCGACAGGCAACAACAGCAAGTAATGGTACAACTCGTAGGTCTTCTCGAGACATGCGTTCAAGTCCTTGAGCGCAGCCGATAACGTGCGCTCAGGGCGGGTAAGCATGTATGAATATAGGTTTTGTACGACTTTGGTACGGATTAAAACGCGATTTATCATATCATTAATATTTGAACTTGCAAAGTTAGCGAAATTTGATGGCGTTTGCAACAAAACGGCCGCTTAATTCACCTCTTGGTTGTCGTTGAGACGCTGTCTGACCACTTCATAAATCATGATGCCGCCGGCAACCGAGACATTCAATGAATTGATGTGACCAAACTCTGGAATAAGCACCTGCGTGTCACACAATTTCATGATTTCGGGTGAAATGCCCTTGTCCTCAGCGCCAAGGATGATGGCGACAGGACCTGTGTAATTGCCCTGGGTATAAGGCATCTGGCTCTTGTCGCTGGTACCGACAATCTTGAAACCGCTGTCGCGCAGCAGCCTCACTGCCTTGACGAGATTGTGCTCGCGGCATACAGGCAGGTAGTTGAGCGCTCCGGCAGATGTCTTGACGGCATCGGCATTGACGCTCACGCTCTCGTGGTCAGGGATGACGATGGCGCTCACGCCGGCACACTCGCATGTGCGGGCTACTGCACCAAAGTTGCGCACGTCGGTAACACCGTCAAGCACAACGATAAACGGATTCTCGCCCTCGTCGAACAGGTGAGGCACCAAGTCCTCGGCACGATAATAGGTCACGGCAGCCATCATAGCAAGCACGCCTTGATGGTTGCGGCGGGTGATGCGGTCAATCTTCTGAACAGGGACACGCTGCACGGGAACGCGCAGTGCACGGGCCTGCTCGATGATTTCTCTGGCCGTTTCGTCGTTGAGCGTTTTGCTCAACAGGATTTTGTCTATGTCTTTGCCGGCATCAAGGGCCTCGAGTACGGCATGAATGCCGTAGATGTATTGGGTCTTGTCAATCATTTGTCTTTATGCTTGTGTTTTATCAGTGATTTTGCGTTCTCGATTGCGGCTTGGTTCAATTCCTTGCCGCTCAACATGCGTGCAACCTCGGTGATATGTTCTTGCTGATCTAGAGTCTCTACACGGGTGAGCGTCTCTTTATCGGTGTCGGTCTTGTACACGCGCATGTGGTGGTCACCGTTAGCAGCGACCTGGGGCAGGTGGGTGATGGCGATGACCTGGATGGAACGGGCAATATCGGCCATCATCTCGCCAATCATGTTGGCCACGTCACCGCTCACGCCAGTGTCCACCTCATCAAAGATGATGCTGGGCAGCTGCATGTGACGGGCGATGATTGTCTTGATGCACAGCATCACACGCGAGATTTCACCGCCTGATGCGGTGTCCTTGACGGGCATGGGCTGCTGGTTCTTGTTGAAGGCCATCATGAAATTGACATCATCGGTGCCACTGGGTGTCAGGTCGGTATGGTCAAATGCCACGTCAAAGGCGATGTTCTTCATGCCTAATGGGGTGGCCAGCGCAAGAAACTCCTTGCCAAAGCTCTTCGCAGCATCGTGGCGGAGATCAGACAGTTTTTTAGCCAGCTCCGTTGCCGCTGCGTGGTTGGCCTGGACTTGGGCCTTGAGCTGCTCGATAATGTCGTCGTTATGCTCTATCTCACCCAGCTGCTTCTCATAGTCATGCTGAATGTTGATGAGCTCGTTTACATTCTGGGCGTTGTGCTTGCGCTCAAGGGTATAGATATTGTTCAGGCGTTCATCGACACGAGCCAATTCTGCCGGATCGTCGTTCAATGTGTCAACAATCGAGCTGACGCTCATTGCAATATCTTTGAGGTCGATAAGGGCGCTTCTCACTCTTTCGGACATGCCTTCAATCTCATTGAGGTTCTGTTCGGCGTCTTCCAGCCGTTGGGCAACTGACGAGAGCCGTTCCAGCACACTGTTTTCCTCGCTGTTGAGTTCGCTCTCGACGCTCCACAAGGCTTCCTTCAGTGTGGTGATATTGCTCAGCTTGTTCTGCAATGCTTCCAGCTGCTGGTCCTCATCGGGTTGCAGCTGCATTTCCTGCAACTGGTTGAGCTGGAAGCGGATGTAATCCTCGTTGCGCTTGAGCTGTTCCATCTCCTGCTCGGTCTTCTCGAGTTGGCTGATGGCGTTGCGATAGGCCTGGTAAGCCAGATGGTATTTCTCCAACAGTTGGCCGTTCTGGGCTATACTGTCAAGGATGGAAAGTTGAAAAGCCGGCCGTGACAACAGCATGTTGCTGTGCTGGGAGTGGATGTCAAGCAGACGAGTGCTCAGCTCTCGCAGCACGTTGAGCTGCACAGGACTGTCATTGATGAATGCCCTTGTGCGACCTGTGGGAGACAATTCACGCCTGATCAGGCATTCATGCTCGTTCCAGTCGATATCGTTGTCTTGAAAGAATCGTTCAAGCCTGTATCCCGCGATGTCAAATGTGGCCTCGACAATCGTTTTGGCCGCTGTGTCGCGTATCGCCTTGACATCGGCGCGCTCACCCAGTATGAGTGATAGAGCGCCCAGAATGATGGATTTGCCTGCACCTGTTTCTCCGGTAATGATGGTAAGGCCGTCGGCAAACCCGATGTCGAGTTTGTCGATGAGCGCATAGTTAGAGATGTGCAGCTGTTTGATCATTATACTCCAGCTGTTTTAATTCTCTGTTTTCTTGATTTGTTCCAGCCTGTTGGTTTCACTGGGATAAACCTGGTACAGCATTTCATAGACCGTTTCCTTCTCGGTCGTGTTGGCTTTGCTGTAGACGTTGATGAGTTCATCGAGCTTGGCGTCCTTGAACATCGTCAGGCACACCGACAGCGGTGCTACGCTGTAGATTTTGCCCAGGTTCTCAAGCGTGTGGGTAATGGCCGAGCGCCCTTTGTCGACAGTGATCACCATCTGGTCTAGGCCCATGCGGTGATAGTCGTAAAGCATCTGGCGGATCGGTGCGGTCTGGGTCTCGGTAAAGGCGCTGAGTACAGCACTGCGGTTGGTGTTGTCCTCGAATGCTTTCCACCCGCTTTCGCCCGAACTTTGAGCTAGGCGGACCACCTGTGCTGCCATGTCGTAATAGGGCGTGCCGCCGTTGAGCTCAAACGAGTCAAAGTCCAGCGCAAGAATCATATAGGCCCAGAAGTTGAGAATCGCAGTCAGGTTATCTTCCATCTCCATCTCGTTGAATACAAGTTGTTGCCCGGTCTCGAAATGGAAGTCCACCTTGGTGTCCCTGAAGTTGATGAGGGCGGTCGTGTAGGTGCTGTTGAAAACAGGCCGTTGTGACTGGATCTGCAGGTCGCCCTTCATCAAGCCGGTGTTTTCGTCCCAGGAGCTAAGCGTCAGCAGCAGTTTGCAGTTGATTTTCTCGTTCGTGCTGAAGATAGCGTTGGACCACGGGGTGGTGTTCATGTAGTCGGTAACCTTCTCCTTAAGCTCATTGAATATGTCCTTGTTGGCGTTGGAGATTTTCTGGCTGTTGACCTCTACCTCGCAGTTGAGCGCTGTTGCCTCGTCATCGGCAACGGCAAAAAGGGCACACAACAGTATGCTTGCAATCAGCAAAAGTGTTTTTTTCATTTCTCAGTCAGATACTTGTATAAAACATCGGTTATGTCGCGGGCTACATCGCGTTTGGACTTGCACTCACCCTCAATCGTCTCACCGCGGTCGGTGATGATGGTGACCTTGTTGGTATCGACCTGGAAACCGGCATTCTTGTCGCGCAACGAGTTCATAACAATGAAATTCAAATTCTTACGTTCAAGTTTGCCTTGAGCGTTAGCTTGTTCATTATCGGTTTCCAGTGCAAAACCCACAGTCACCTGGTCGGGACGCTTGGCTTGTCCAACGGCACGGGCGATGTCGGGATTGGGGGTCAATTGTATGACGGGATTCTGTGTTTTTTCTCGCTTGATTTTGCTGTCGGCCACATTCTCTACACGGTAATCGGCTACAGCAGCGCACAGGATGACGGCATCACTTTCGGGCAGTGCCTTCATCACGGCATCATGCATTTCTACGGCCGTTGTCACATCAATGCGCTCGATGTTTCCCTCGGGAGTCTTGAGGGTAACCGGGCCGGAGACTAGGGTCACTTCAGCGCCACGGCTGGCACATTCCTCGGCGAGGGCAAAGCCCATCTTACCCGATGAGAAGTTGCTGATGTAACGCACCGGGTCGATTTTCTCGACCGTGGGGCCTGCGGTAATGAGTACGCGTTTGCCTTTCAGGTCCTCTTTTGCGACAAAGAAGCAGTCAAGCGCTTTGAGAATGTTCTCGGGCTCTTCCATGCGTCCCTTGCCGATGAGATGGCTTGCCAATTCACCCTCGGCAGGCTCAATGATGTGGTTGCCGTAGCTGCGCAACAGTTCCAGATTGCGCACGGTGCTCGGGTGGCGCATCATATCCAGGTCCATTGCAGGAGCAACGAAAACGGGCGCCTTGGCCGACAGGTAGGTCGTTACCAGCATGTTGTCGGCAACGCCGTTGGCCATCTTCCCGATTGTCGATGCTGTGGCAGGAGCAATGATGAGGGCATCGGCCCAAAGGCCAAGGTCCACATGGCTGTTCCACTGGCCAGTGTTGGCTGTGAAGAACTCGCTGATGACAGGCTTGCCGCTCAGCGTCGAGAGCGTCAAGGGCTGAATGAACTGCTTGGCGTTAGGAGTCATGATGACCTGTACCTCGGCGCCGGCTTTGACGAGCAGCCGTGTGAGCGTGGCACACTTGTAGGCGGCGATTCCGCCTGTGATACCCAAGATGATGTGCTTGCCTTTCAACATGATGCGTTGTATTTGTCTTGAGTTATTTTCTCTTGTATTGGATGTACAATCGGGTGATGACCTGCTTGGTGTTCTCGGCAAAATCGCTCTTCATCATCCAGTCGTAGTATCCAAGGTCTAATCTGGTGAAAACCTCTTGAACCGTTTTTCCCCTGTGCTTGCCAAAGTTGAAGACCGGCTGTTTCTGGTCATTGAGGATGATGCGTCCTGCCAGGTCCACATTTCGGTTGTGGGAAGAGTACTGCGACAGGAAATCGATGTCATTGACCAGCGGCTCGGCATCGTTGGCATAGTGGTCAAGTTGGGCCTTGAGCACCTCGAGGGTGGTCTTGGCATCATCGGCGGCAGAGTGGTGATTCTCCATCGGGTGGCCGCAGTAGAAGATGCAGGCAGCTTCCAGGTCTCGCTTCTCCCGCTTGTGGTAGATCGTCTGCACGTCGATGAACTTGTGCTGTGAGGGGTCAAACTCCACACCGGCTTTGCTCATTTCTTGGGCCAGCAGGGGAATATCGAAGTGGTTGCTGTTGAATCCCGCGATATCGCTGCCCTCAAACACACGCGCAATCTCGTGTGCCCGCTCCTTGAAGGTGGGCTCGTCCTTCAGGTCCTCGTTCGTGATACCATGCACGTCGATGGCCTGTTGGGGAATCACCTTCTCGGGGTTGAAGCGGTAGGTGCGGCTTTCCTCCTCACCGCCAGGGAACACCTTGACGTAGGACAGTTCGATGATGCGGTCCTCGGTGATGTTCAGTCCTGTGGATTCCAGGTCAAAGACCACGAGAGGGCGTTTCAGGTTCAGTTCCATGTGGTTCTTGACAATTAGATTAAATCATCATGGGCATCTGCAGCACGATGAGGTCCTCGCCAGCCTTTTGTTCACTGGGTACGAACACACCTGCGCGAGCAGGGTCGAGGAGCTTAAGGAAGACGCCCTCGCTGTCGATGTTGTTCACCACATCGATCACGTCGGCACTCTTGAAACCAATGTTCATGGGTTCACCGTTATATTCGCAGGCGATGGTCTCCTCGGCAGCAGTCGAGTGGTCTACGTCCTGGGCGGTGAGCACCACGTGGTCAGCGCTCAAGTCCAGGCGAACCAAGCCACCCACGTTGGCAAACACAGCCACGCGGCGCACTGCGTTCAGCAGCGTCTGGCGGTCCACAGCCATGGTGTAGGGGTTGTCCTCAGGAATTACCGAGTTGTAGTTGGGGTAGCGACCGTTGATGAAGCGGCACGACAGTTGGAAGTCGGCGTTCTCAAATGTGGCGCTGTTCTCGTCGATGGTGATGCTGACGGGTTCCTCGCTGCCCTTGTCCAGCACGCTCATCAGGATGGCGGCGGGCTTAGCCGGCAGGATGAAATTGCGCTCAAAGTCGGGTTTTACATTGGTCTGACGGTAACGCACCAGCTTGTGGGAGTCACTGGCGACATAGACAATCATGTCGGGTTTGATGTCCCAAAAGATGCCGGTGAACTGCGGATGCATGTCGTCCTTGCCTACAGCGAACAGGGTGTGGCCGATGCCTGAGGCGATGCTCCTGGCGGGCAGTGCGAATTGCTTCACGTCGTTGGCATTGGCAGCCTTCTCGGGGAATTCGTCACCATTGAGGGCCATGGCATCGTAGTAACCGTTCAGATAGGTCACTTTCACGGCCAGCGTCTCGTCGTTGATTTCAAAGGTCAATGCCGTGTCGGGCAACTCTTTCAGGGAGTTGATGGTGCGCTTTACATCAATGGCAAACTTACCGGTACCTTCCACATTCTGCACCTCGATGTTGGTCGTCAAACGGGTTTCCATGTCGCTGCCGGTCACCACCAGACGGTCGCTCTGCAACTCGAACAGGAAATTGTCGAGGATAGCAAAGGCGTTGTTACTGCTCACCACTTTGCTCACCGCATTCAGACGGCTGAGCAACAATTTACTTTGAACGTTGAATTTCATACAGTTATGTCTCTTTATTGCGTGATTAATTTTTTGTTTTCTCTTTTAACCTACAAATATAGTTCTTTTTTCGTTAATAATGGTGGCTTTGTTAATAAAAAAACGAAAAAAAGCGTCATCGATTGTCTCGATAACGCTTTTTAAGTATTTTCTTAGTCCTTAGTTGTTAGTCCTTTGCCTAAAACCAAAGCTTAGTCAAGTTTGTGGATGATGAGACCCGAACGCAGTTTGGGCTCAAACCAGGTAGCCTTGGGAGGCATGATCTTGCCGCTGTCGGCAATGTCGATGATCTGCTTCATGGTCACGGGATAGAGGGCTAGAGCCATCTTCATCTCGCCACTGTCAACACGACGTTTCAGCTCGCCCAAGCCGCGGATACCGCCAACGAAGTCGATGCGCTTGTCGGTGCGCAGGTCGGTGATGCCCAGGATGTCGCGCAGGATATAATCGCTGCTGATGGTCACGTCGAGCACGCCGATGGGGTCGTTGTCGTCGTAAGTGCCTTCCTTGGCAGTCAGTGAGTACCACTTGCCGCCCAGGTACAGCGAGAAGTTGTGCAGCTTGGCGGGCTTGTAGATTTCGGTGCCCTTTTCCTCGACGATGAACTTGTCGGCGAGCTTCTCGAGGAACTGCTCCTCGGTGTTGCCGTTCAGGTCAACAACAACGCGGTTGTAGTCCATCACCTTGAGGTGTGACTGCGGGAAGCAGACTGCCAGCAGGTAGTTGTACTCCTCGGTGCCGTTGTGGTTGGGATCGGCCTTGGCTTTCTCCTCGCCCACGTGGGCAGCGGCAGCGGTGCGGTGGTGACCGTCGGCGATGTACAGGTAAGGAATTTCACCGAATTCACGGGTGATGGTGTCGATGGTTTCCTGATCCTTGATTACCCACAGGGTGTGGCCGATGCCGTCCTCGCTCACGAAGTCATATTCGGGAGCCGTCTGGGCAGTGCGGTCGATGATGTCCTCGAGGGTGCTGTTATCGGGGAATGCCAGGAATACCGGCTCGATGTTGGCATTGTTGATCTCGATGTGGTGCATGCGGTCGGCCTCTTTCTCACGGCGGGTGAGCTCATGCTTCTTGATGCGGCCGGTGAGGTAATCCTCAACGCTGGCGCCTACAACAAATCCATACTGGGTGCGGCCATCCATGGTCTGAGCATAGATGTAGTAGCAGTCCTGGGGATCCTGAACCAGCCAGCCCTTCTCCTGGAACTTCTTGAAGTTCTCTACGGCCTTGTCATAGACCTTGGGCTCATGCTCGCCAGTGCCGGGTTCGAAGTCGATTTCGGGCTTGATGATGTGATACAGACACATCTCGTTGTCGCCGGCCTCGGCACGTGCCTCTTCACTCGACAGCACGTCGTAGGGCTTGGAAGCTACTTTTTCTACATACTCTTTAGGCGGTCTCACGCCACGGAACGGTTTTACTTTAGCCATGATGAATTAAATTAATGGTTCTAAAAGTGTTAATAGATAAATTATTTATTCTTGAGTTTACTCGTTTTATTGGCCTGTGCTGAGCGCTTGGACTTGCGTGCACATGTGCTGCAGGTGCCGTAGATGTACAGGCTGTAGTGGTCGGTGTTAAAGGCATTGAAGCGGTGCGCGTTCATGAAAGCGGCAAAGTTGGTGTCCCTCACTTCCTTGACCTTTCCGCATGTGGTGCAGATCAGGTGGGTGTGAGGAAGGGTAATGCGCTCGTATTGGGCCTGCATACCCTCAAACACGTGCCGGCGCAGCATCTTAGCCTCCATCAGCAACTCGACAGTGTTATAAACCGTCGAGCGGCTCACACGAAAACCTTCCTCTTCGATCATCTGCTGCAGTTCCTCGATGGTGAAGTGCCCGTTGATGGACATGACACGGTCCAGGATGGCGTACCGCTCGGCCGTCCTGCGCATGCCCCGTGAGTCAAGAAACTCATTGAACTTGCGCACAACAGGGTTGTTGCGGCCAGCAAGATCATCAATATTTGGATTGGTCTTCATTGGTGTGACAAAAGTACAACCAATTTTGAAACTAAGCAAAGATTTTTGGTCTTTTGAAGATAATTCATCGTAAGGGGGAGAGTTAACGCTCCATGTCCAGAATCTGCTTCACGCTCAACTGGCTCACCGCGTCCACCATCATATCGCACAATTGGCTCACCACATCTGGCGCCAATGTGGTGGGCAGGCCAATGATCATTGCGCCCGATTCGCGTGCGGCAATCAGCCCGTTACGGGAGTCTTCAAACACGATACAGTCCTTGATGTCCACTCCCAGCAGTTTGGCGCCTGTCAGGAAACACTCGGGGTCGGGTTTAGCCTTAGTTACCATGTCGCCGGTGATGATGTGGTCAAACAGGGTGGGGAACTCGGGATACTGCTCATACAGGGCCTGCATTTTCTTGTGGTCGCTCGATGTGACTATGGCCATGGGGATGCCGGCGTCACGCAGTCGCCTGACAAAGTCGAGTGCGCCTGGGAAGAACTCATATTTCGTGTCGCGTTCAAAATCCAACAGCCTGTCTTGTACCTGCTGTCGCACTTCATCACTTTCAAAAAAGCCAAGAATACGGGTCAGATGTAGCCCCTTGATGTAACTGGCGAAATTGTCAATGCCTGTGGGAAATTCCTTATCCATCTGTGCCCAAAAGATGGTGTAATTGCCCTCACTGTCGAGCAATACACCGTCCAGGTCAAAAAGCACGCCCCGCTTGCGGGTGGTATTGTCACTCATGTCTGTTTGTCTGATTGATGAATTAATTGACAAAAGTAGTGTAAAAATGCCAAATTTGCCGTATTTTTGTGCTCTAAAAATGATTTAGCTATGATTCAGGAACTTCAATTGCGCGTCAATCCCCGCACGGCTGCCAGCACGGGCGACATCGCCCAGCATCTGGCCAAGCACCATGACATCCCCGCCCAAAGCATCCAGGGTATCAGGGTATTGAAGCGCTCCATCGACGCTCGCCAGCGCAATGTGGTGGTCAACCTCAAGGTGCGCGTCTATATCGACGAACCCATGACGCAGGACTATCTGGTACCGCCCATCGAGTATGAGCCCGTGGACGGTAAGCGTCAAGCCATTGTCGTGGGCATGGGTCCAGGTGGACTGTTTGCTGCGCTCAGGCTCATCGAATTGGGCATCAAACCCATTGTGCTGGAGCGCGGCAAAGATGTGATGAATCGCCGCATCGACGCCTCGATGATTCAACGAGAGGGAATTGTGAACCCCGAGAGCAACTACTGCTTTGGCGAGGGTGGGGCAGGTGCCTACAGTGACGGCAAACTCTACACCCGTAGCAAGAAGCGTGGCTCGGTGGACCGTGTCCTGGGCATTTTTGTCCAGCACGGTGCACGTGAAGACATTCTCATCGATGCGCACCCCCATATTGGCAGCGACAAGTTGCCTGGTGTCATCAAAGCGATGCGTGAAACCATCCTGCGCTGTGGCGGCGAGGTGCATTTCGAGACGCGCGTTACCCGCCTGATTGTCGAGGGTGACAAGGTGACTGGCGTGGAAACCGCTACTGGTGAAGGCTTTGAAGGCCCTGTTATCTTGGCAACCGGGCACTCTGCCCGTGACGTTTACCAGATGCTTCATGACAGTGACATCGCCGTCGAGGCCAAAGGCATTGCCGTGGGCGTTCGCCTTGAGCATCCCCAGCGAATCATCGATCAGATACAATATCACAGTGTGTTGGGCCGTGGTGAATACCTTCCTGCCGCCGAGTACAATTTTGTCACCCAAGTGGACCATCGTGGCGTGTATTCATTCTGCATGTGTCCAGGCGGTTTCGTTGTCCCGGCAGTGAGTGAGCAAGACGGCCTCGTGGTCAACGGCATGTCGCCCAGCAACCGCGGCTCGCACTGGGCAAACTCAGGCATGGTCGTGGAATTGCATCCCGAAGACTTGCCCGACCAATATAAGAAATATGGCGTGCTGGCAATGATGAAGTTCCAGCAGGACATGGAGCGCCGCGCCTTTGCCGAGGCCGACAACACGCTGATTGCGGGAGCCCAGCGCATGAAGGATTTTGTTGATGGCAAATCGTCGCGCAACCTTCCGCCATCATCCTATCTGCCAGGTGTGCAGCCTTCCCGACTGGATTTGTGGATGCCGCCCTTTGTTGCCAACCGCCTACGCAAGGGCTTCAAGGTTTTTGGCAAGAATGCCCGTGGTTTCCTCACCAACGACGCCATCGTCATCGGTGTCGAGACCCGCACTTCATCGCCATTGCGTATTCCTCGTGACAATATGCTGCTGCACCATGTTACATTGCAGGGCCTTTATCCCTGTGGCGAGGGTGCCGGTTATGCCGGTGGCATCGTTTCCAGCGCAATTGACGGTGAACGATGTGCCGAGGCATTAGCAGATACTTTCAACGCCTAGTCGACATAAATAACAACAAAAACAACATTTTTTTGCTTGTTATACACAATATGGCGCGGATTTTGCAGTTAATGATGCGATTGGATTTTATTCATTAGACTTTTTACACAATTATGAAACAGAAAGAAATCATTTCGGCAGCCCTTCTCGCATTGAGCGTATTTTGCCTGGGCTGGTTTATCAAGGCTGGTATTGATGACTTTGCCAGCAAGGACCGCAAGGTCAGTGTTAAGGGTCTTGCCGAGCAGGAAGTGCCGGCCGACAAGGTGACGTGGCCCATAGTCTCCAAGGAAGTGGGCAACGACCTGCCGGGTCTTTATGACCGCATTGCCGCCACTCAAGCCAAAATCAAGTCCTTCTTGATTAAGGGCGGCGTGAAGGAAGATGAAATCAGCCTGAATGCTCCCCAAGTGGTCGATTTGACTGCTCGAGAGTATGAGACGAACAAGGCTTACCGCTATATCGTGACCTCGGTGCTTACCGTGACGAGTAAGAATGTGGACCAGGTGCGCAAACTCATCGCCAAGCAGGGCGACCTCTTGCGCGAGGGCGTTGCCATCACGGGTGACAGCTACGAGAACCAGATTCAATATGAATTTGTCGCCTTCAAGGAGATGAAGCCCAAAATGATGCAGGAAGCCATCGAGAATGCTCAGGTTACAGCCGAGCAGTTTGCCAAGAATTCGCACAGCAAGCTCAACAAGATCGTGAGTGCCGATCAGGGCCAGTTCTCCATCGAGAATCGTGACGAGTACACCCCATGGATCAAGAAAGTGCGTGTCGTCACCACAGTTACGTACTCATTGAAAAACTAAAATACGGCTACAGAAAAATCACTCAGGTCACAGCGGATATCATCGTTGTGACCTGATTTGTTATTGAAACCAGTAGAGACGCAAAATTTTGCGACTCCAGTTAACATGGCTCTATAATCAGTGCTTCTCAAGGGATAGGAGCTCTCGTTTGATATAAGTACCCGAGGCGTAACCTCCCAGAGTGCCATCGGCATTGATCACACGATGGCAAGGAACGACGATGGCAACAGGGTTGTTATGGTTGGCTTGTGCAACAGCACGTGCTCCCTTGGGATTGCCCAAGCGGGTTGCCTGTTCGCCATAGCTGATGGTCTCGCCATAGGGAATCTTTTGCAGCTCGTCCCATGCCTTGAGCTGGTAGTCGGTGCCTGTCACATGCAAGGGTAATGAGAACTCGCGACGGGTTCCGTCAAAATACTCGCCCAACTGCTTGATGCACTGCGAGAGCAGGGGAGAGAGCTCTTCTATCGGCTGCAGATTCAGTTTTTGGGCCAAATCGCCGATGTCATCTTTGTTCCAGCCGATATAGGCGATTCCCTTGTCACTGGCAGCGATAATTAGTGAACCCACAGGAGATGGTATCGTCGTGTGGCACAATTGGCCGGCGTGAACGGGAGAAATACCCAGTTCTGCGGCCTTGTCAAGCATGAGACGGTAGGCCGACGCATAGTCGTTGGTGATAACGCCGTCGAGAATGGCGTCCTTGATGGCATCCTTGATATACCCTACTGGACGGGAGGGTTCCAGGCCAAAGGTCGTCATGATTTCCTCGCCATCGATAGGGGGTTGGAAATTGCGCACCCGGTCTTTCTCCTCGATATCCACCAGTTTTTGCTTCACCAGGTCGAAGTTTTCGCGGAAACGCTGCACCTTGTTCTGGTTCTTGCTCGTTATGTCGGCTTTGCACAGCGTCATCAGGTCGTCAATGTCATCGCCCGCATCAAATAGCAGACGGCGCACGGCGCTGTCGGTCACCTCGTCCTCGACCAGCGCAATGGGGCGCATGTGCAGTCCAACGAGCTTCTTCACATATTTCATGTGCTCGTTGAGCGGCAGGCGCATCTTGGCAAAGATCTTGGGCACCATTTTCTCGCCCACGAAATTATGGTTATGGAACGTCCAGCCCAGCTGCGGGTCCCATCGCTTGGTGCGTGCCTTGCCCACATCATGCAGCAGAGCGGCCCAACGGAGCCATACGTCATCACTGACAGCAGCCACGTTGTCAAGCACCTGCAGGGTGTGCATGAAATTGTCCTTGTGGCCACGGCCGTTCACGGTCTCGATGCCCTTGAGCGCTGCCAGCTCGGGGAAAATGAGTGGCAACAGTCCGCACTGTTCCAGCAGCATCCAGCCGCGTGACGGTTGGGGCGAACGCATGATTTTCATCAGTTCCTCGGCAATGCGCTCACGGGTGATGATGCGGATGCGCTTGGCATTGCGGCGAATCGCCTCGAAAGTCTCAGGATAGATGTCAAAATCCAACTGTGTGGCGAACCTGACGGCACGCATCATCCTCAACGGGTCATCGCTGAAGGTGATGTCAGGATCCAGCGGAGTGCGGATAATGCGGCGCTCCATGTCGCCAATGCCGTCAAAGGGGTCAAGCAACTCGCCATAGCGCTCCTTGTTCAGGCAGATGGCCATGGCGTTAATGGTGAAATCGCGGCGTTTCTGGTCGTCGTCCAGAGTGCCATCCTCCACAATGGGATTGCGGCTCTCGCGGTGATAGGACTCTCGCCGTGCCCCGACAAATTCCAGTTCCCACTGGCGGGTCTTGACCTGGGCCGTGCCGTAGGTGCGGAAAACAGCCAAGTGGGCACGCTTGCCCAGACGGTTGGCCACAGCCCGAGCCACCTCGATGCCGCTGCCCACGGTCACAAAGTCCATATCATTGCTGGGCCGTTCAAGGAAAATGTCCCTGACATATCCACCAACGACATAGCACTCGCGGTGCAGCTCATCGGCGACACTTCCCACCAGTTTCATTACTGGCAGATTGACATGTTCGGCTATTATTTGACGGTTAATCACCATATTTTGCTGATTTGGACCGCAAAATTACGATTTTTTTTGCTCAGATGGAAATAAATTCATATCTTTGCACCGCATTTCAGCCCAAGAGGGGCATTTTGCATTTGATAAATCACTCAATTCCACTTCCCCCACTTTTACCGATACTTTTGTTGGGCAAAATTCTGGCCGGCTTGTTATATACACAATGCCAGTATAAATACAGAAAGTGTTTGGGAGTGATGAAATGGATTTTATATCACGACAATTATTGAAGCATTAACTAGAAATGGCGTGTACTCCAGTGCACGCTAAGATGCGATAAAAGGCAATCTTGCCCAAGCGCATCT
>JAEEGF010189748.1_pt1 | contig 26429 bp, 20 predicted proteins | sample 9134171 | NCBI WGS metagenome assembly JAEEGF01 (sample SAMN16246542, study PRJNA631951) | gut metagenome | biome: gut microbiome; feature: rumen; material: AP-attached | host: Bos | place: Iran: Karaj | collected 2018-10 | reverse complement strand
GGTGAATGCGCCGTTGTTTGTACCTAACACCATGCCGGTGCTGTCGGTCACCAGGAAAATGACACCCTCAATGGGATCTGTTGTGCCCGCCTCGTATTTCTGAATGGTGAGCACCTGTTCAGGCGCGTTCCAGAAAGTTAAGGACTGAGTTTTGCCGCCTATGATGCGAATGTTCTGCGGCGTGCCATCCAAGAGATAGCCGCTTACCGTTTTGATCTCACGAACCGTCACAGTAATGTCCGGCTGCAGGTCGTCGAGGACAATCTCGCCAGCGGCATTGGTGTAGTACACACCTCCGTCAGGGCCGAGATCGGTACCGTCGCTTGAGGTGATCCGGAAACCCACACCCTTGAGCGGCTGGTTATTTGTCCCCTCGACAAACTTACGGACGATCAACGTGCCCAGTTTGCGGTTCTCGAATGTGACTGTATTCAGTTCACCGCTCCGCAGCAGGGCTGTCTGCAGATTACTGCCGTTCCAATAACCGGCAGGGGGATTATCTTCAGAGACTACCACGGCGGTATTGGGCTTGAGGCCGGTCAGGGTCACAGTCCCGTCCTCGCCGGTCACATACTCGCCTTCTTTGCCGATCGGGTTACCTGCGGCATCTTTGACAGTGAACTCGGCCCCTGCCAGCAGTTCACCCGTGTCGATATCCCGCTTGATGATTGTCAGGGTCGCAAGAGGCGAGTCGTAGAATCTTACAGTCTGCGTATCCGCCGTGTTGACCACGATGGTCTGGGGCATGGGATCGAGTTCATAGCCTTCGGGAGCTGCGATCTCCGTAACGATATACGTTGCAGGACTGAGCTTGGAGAGCGCGATCTGTCCATTCTCATCGGTGGTATAGATGCCGTTAGTAGAAGTAAAGCCCTCATTGTCCGCCAGCAGCTCACCGGAGGACGTAGTGACTTTGAACTCGGCACCTTCGAGAGGCTCGCCGGTTGCTTTATCGAACTTCTCAATCACGAGGGTGCCTTTGGGATTGTTAAGGAACGTAAGGACCTGCGCGTCGTCGGGATTGACCACGACGGTTTGGGATCTGGTCGCGGGATCGATGACATAACCGGGAATGGTCTTCTCTTCGGTTACGACCAGAGTGCCGGTGATCCCGGCGATAACGATCTGGCCGTTCCTGTCGGTGGTATAGAGACCGTTGGAAGAAAGCTTGCCATCGTCCACCACTCTGCCATCGGCGTAGGTGATCTTAAAGACGCAGCCCTCCAGCGGCCCACCGGTCAGGGAGTCCAGCTTGTTGATCACCAGAGACCCCTTGGGAGGATTGCCGAAGAACAGGGTCTGGGTATCGCCGGGGTTGACCACAACGGTCTGAGGTTGAGAAATAAGGACATAACCTTCAGGCGCTCTGATTTCGGTCACGATATAAGCGCCGGGGTTGAGCTTCTCCAGCACAACCTGGCCATTGCTGTCAACACGGTAGATACCGTTGCTGCTGGTCAGGCCTTCGTTGTCCGGGGTAAGCTCTCCATTCGCCGAAACGATTTTGAACTCGGCTCCGATCAAGGGTTCGCCGGTCACAGAGTCGAACTTCTGGACAATGAGGGTGCCCTTCGGCTGATTGCGGAACTCCAGCGTTACAGTCTCATTTGCCTTGATCTTGATCGTCTGCGGAGTGTCGTCCAGCACATAGCCGGAGACGGTCCGGGTCTCTTTGGCGACGATGGTCTTGCCGGGCTCCAGATTGGGGATCAGGATGCTGCCGGCATAATCCGTGGTGAAATAGCCATTGGAATTGCCGACTACAGCGCCGTCACTGTCCGTGACGAAGAACTGCACATCGGCAAGAGGAGAACCAGTCAGGGCGTCTTTCTTGATGATCAAAAGAGATCCTTTTTTCTGGTTCCCATAGGTGATGGTGATGAAGTCCTGATTCTCACCGGAAAGATAAACGGTCCGGGAGTTGGCCTCGCTCATGACGTAGCCGGCAGGGGCGGAGATTTCATCGACGATATAAGTGCCTTCGTCGAGATTCGTGATCTCGATCTGGCCGTTTTCGTCGGTGACGTACTCGCCGAGGGTGCTGCCGTCCATGGCGGTCATTTCATTGAGGTACTTCAGCCGGAACCAGGCGCCGGGGAGGGGTTTGCCCGTCTCCTCGTCCATCTTCTGAATGAGGATGGTGGAAAGGGGCACGTTCTCGACGGTGATCACCTTGTCGGTCCCTGCCGCGATATAGCACTCGTACACGCCGGTGCCCTCAATACGGTAGCCGTCAGGGGCCTGGGTCTCAGTGATCTGATACCATCCATCCCTGAGCTTGTCCAGGTGGATAATGCCGTCAGCGTCGGAGATATAGTCGCCCAGGTCGTTGACTTCGCCGGTGAACGTGTGGTTGGAAGCGTAAATAACATGGAATCTCGCGCCTTCCACAGGCTTTCCGGTGGCAGCATCAATTTTCTTCACGGTCAGCGTCGGCTTCTTATAGTCCTGGAACTGCACGACGCCCAGCTTATTGGGCTCCAGGGTGATCTGCTGGGGAACCGGGTCCAGCAGATACTCATCGGGCACGGACTGCTCGGTGATCTCGTAAACGCCGGGCTCCATTTCCTTAAGATAGATCTCACCGCTACTGTCCGTGGTCTCGGTGGTCAGCGTGGAACTGTCCATCTTCCGGATTGTAAAGGTCGCGCCGACGATCGGTTCGCCGGTCACGGCGTCAAGCTTGATGATCTTCAGATCGGGCTTTTTCTCATTATTGACGATCAGCTGGGAGTCCTTGCCCGGGAACAGCTCCACGTGATACTCGGTCTTGACCAGAACATAACCGGTCGGGGCGTCCATCTCCATGACGGAATAGACGCCGGGCTCCAGATCGTCGATGGTGAAGGAACCGTTCACGTCGGTGATCCGGTCAAGATAATGGGATCCGTCTTCGATCTTGGCCACCCGGAACGTCGCGCCGGGGAGCCGCTTGTCCAGGTTGGGATCATACTTGATCACGGTCAGGCTGGGCTTGCGGGAGTCGGTGAAAACAAACCTGGCGCTTTCACCGGCATTGATCCGGATTGTGCGCTGCGCGTCGTCGATCAGGTAATGCTCAGGCGCAGTGAGCTCTTCACAGATATAGCTGCCGGGCTCCAGATCCGTGAGTTCGATCTCGCCGGATGCGTCGGTAGTGTATTCCTTGCTGAACGTCCCGCCCACCAGGCTGACCCGGAACCGAGCATTGGCCAGGGGCTGTTTGGTCTCGGCGTCAATCTTGACCAGATGAATACCCGGCTTGACGAGGTTCAAAAACACCAGAGTATAGTTTTCATTACCGGCCTCGACCTCAATCTCCTGAGGCGTGGAATTGATCACATAACCGGGCTTGACGGCGATTTCCTTCACGAGATAGGTGCCGGGCTGCAGGTCGTACAGCCAGATCTCGCCGTTGGCGTCGGTCGTGTAGGTGCCGATCAGCTCCGCGTCCCTGTACACCTCGAAAGTGGTGTCCGACAGGGGCTGCATGGTCTGCTCGTCATACTTCACGATCTTCAGGCCGGGCTTCCGGCTGTTGGTAAATGTCAGGCTGTAGTCCTCTTTGCCTGCCCTGATCTCGATCTGCTGGGGAGTAGGATCTAGAACGTAGCCGTCCTTGACGGCGGTCTCCTTTACGACGTAGGTGCCGGGCATCAGGTCAACAAGCATGACTTCGCCGTTATAGTCCGTAGTATAGCTGCCGATCAGGGCGGAATCCCTATAGACCTCAAACGTGGTATCGCTCAAAGGCTGCTGAGTCTCGGCGTCGAGCTTGCGGATCTTCAGGCGCGGCTTGGAACTGTTAGTGATCGTGAGCTGGGGATCGGCGGAGGAGGCGGGATCGTAAGGGTCGATATAGATGCCATGCTCCGTGGAATCCAGAACATACCCTGCCGGGGCAACGGTCTCAATGACCGTATAATAGCCCTCGGTCACGTCGGGCACGGTGGCGACGCCGTTGTCGTTTGTCGTCACGGTAGTCACCAGCTGGCCGTCACGGTAGACTTCGAAAGTCGCGCCGGGCAGGCAGCGGAGATTATCCGTGTCGCACTTGTAGATCACGAGTTTGGGCTTGCGGACGTTTTTGAACGTAAGAGTCACGTCGTTCCGACCGTTCCAATCCACGGTCTGATGGGTATTATCCAGTTCATACCCTTCCGGTGCAGAGACTTCATAGACGTCGTAACTGCCAAGAGGCAGCTGATCGGCATCCAGCTGGATGAGTCCGGCGTGATCGGTGGTCGCGGTGGTGAAGTAAGAACCGTCGATCTGCCTGAACGCGATCACAGCACCCAGAAGCGAGTAGCCGTTCTGCGCATCGATCTTATGCACAGTCAGAGTCTTCTCGGTATCGTCCCTGACGGTCACGTAATTGATCCGAGCCGCCTGAATGGTGATATTCACCGGATCAACGATGGCGTACCCGGAAGGCGCCTCAGACTCGGTCAGGGTGTACTGTAAGTCGGGTTTGAGGTCGGTCCACAGGACCGTGCCGCTCGCATCCGTTGTTCCGGAAATGCTGCTGCCGTCGGAGCCGGACAGAGTGAACCGCGCGCCTTCCAGAGGCTGTCCGCCGCCGCCGACCTTCGTGATCTGGAGATCTCCGGTCTCGGTCTGCGGGCCGCCCCATTTCAGCATGGCGTCTGCGGTGAGGGTGCCCTTGCTTGGATCGGCGATGATATAGCTCTGCTCAGTGGAAACGGAGTTGTAGGCCAGGTAGATCTGGTACTGCATCACGTGGGATCCGCAGTTGATCGTGATCTCGCCGGAATTGGGCACCGTATCCGCGGGTATGCACAGCTTGGCTTTGCCCCAGTACTCGAAGCCGTTGTCGTTGATGCCGGTCGTATGGATGGCAGTGGGGACCCGCCAGGTGGAAACGTCCCGGAAACTGCCGCGGGAGAGCTCCTGATTGTTTTCATCCACGAACATGTATCCGGACGGCGCGCCGTCGGCCCACACTTCGATGTTATAGTCATCGTAGTAGGTCGAAGTTGCGGACGCGAAGAGATACTCGCGGGTGTAATAGGACCGGCCGTTGATGACTTCACGCCTGAGCCCGAACTGCTGGGAATCGGCAGCGTACTCCAGAGTCATGTCGCCGGGGATGGAGATGTTGCCGCCCAGTTCGTTCTCTTTGAGCCTGATGTACATACCGGTATGGTAGATCCGGTCCCACTGCTCGGCCGAATGAAGGATCAGCTGGACTGCCCGGAAGACACGGATCTGCTGCGCATCCCCGGTCGGTTGTGCCACATATTCGCTGCCGCTCGTAAAGACGCTGCCTTCAATACCGAGCTGACCGAGAGTAGCCCAGACGGCGATCTGAGTCGCGTACATATACTCCTGTTCCGTCAGACCGTTCAGCATGGTTTCGCCGGGGAAACGGCTGAGGAATGTTTCGAGGGAATGCTGGGGGTATCCGTTGGCGAACGCACCGGCGGTAGCGGGGCTGGCGTTATACTCGCCGCGGATCTCCAGCGTGTGCTGGGTCATGTTCAGGACGTGATCGATACAGTACGCGGAGCCGGTGAGGCCGTCATTGGTCGTGTATCTGTATGCGAACGCGCCGAGTCTCTTGCCGGCTGTAGTAGTCAGCAGGAACTGGCGCTGGTTGATGGGGACCACTTCGCAGGTGGTACTTCCATCTCCGATAGTCTCTGCGCTGGCGTTCATCAGCGGCATGACGCCGAAAACGGCGAGCATGGCGAGGATGAGCGCAATCGCGCGCGTCAGGGATTTGAAATGAGTCATGTTTTCCTCCTTCATGACATGGAAAAAGCACCGCCCGTATGAGCGATGCTTCTTCGGATTTGCGTTGTTTACTGGTCGATGGTTGAGCCTGGAACCATGAGTTCCTTCGCCAGTTCCGTGAGCCGGGGTTGAGATTGCGCAAAAGTACTGCCCTGCAGTTCGTCTTCGGTCTTAAGCACCGGAAGTTTTGGCCGCAGACCGGGATCCGATATATCCGCACCGCTCACATTCACATGCCACCATTGACCTTCCACATAAACCAGATTCCACTGGTGGTTGGAACTGTGCGTGAAGATGCAGGGAATATCGGCCAGGTCGCACAGGAACTTGAAGCAGCTTGAGTAGCTGGAGCAGTTGCCCTTGTGTACTCTGTCATCGGCAAGTGCTGTGCGGGGCGTGGATGTGGCGTCGGCGGAGTATTCCAGACAGTCGCAGACGTAGAAGGCGATCTGACGCACTTTTTCCCGGTCTGACAGATCCGCCAGGCTCTCGAGGAACGGCTGGCAATACGCGGCGGCTTCCTCATAGGGCTCGGGATACCTGGCTTCGAAGCTGAACATACGCTTTCCGTGCGATTCCAAATCGAAGACCGGCCAGCATCCGACAGCGGCAACTGCCTCTACCATAGCCTGGTAAGACTCTTCAGACAAGTAGACCGGGTCGGAGCCTCCGGTCACGATGGCACTTCGGAGCGCCCTGAAAGCCTCTTCGGTATAGGCTCCGGTCAGGACGGCAGGATTGAATTCCTCGTTGATGGGTGCTTCCGGATCCTCTGTGCCGGGTACTTCCGGTGCAGCGCCGGTGTAGGGCTGGCTGCTGTTGATCTGCACGGTGCGGGTAGTGTCATCCCAGTAGACATTAAAACCGACAGCCTCGCCGACGTCCCGCAGTTGCAGGTAGTTGTGACCTTCGATCAGGTAGGCCTCAACCTGTACTTCTTTTCCGTCGACGAAGACACGCTGGGTGCTCGGTTCCGCCAGGATACCCGAAGCGCATACCGCACCGCCTCCGAGCAGAACGCTGCCCGCCAGGAATCCGCAGATAAACGATAAACTTCTCTTCATGTTATTTTCCTCCAAGGAGTGATTTCCAGCCCTCTCCGGAATCCGCAGGCGGCGGAGCCGATTCGGTCAGGCGACGATGTCGTCCATACCCAGTCTGAAGATTTCTTCGCAGCTGTATCCGCGTTCCCGCTGGATGGATTCCAGAAGTTCGCGATCTGACCTGTTCAGTTTCAGCGTGATCTTCTGAGGAGTGCTGCTGCCAGGGCGGGCGCGCCGTTCGCGGCTGCGATTTTTGCTCATGTTCCGGTTCATTTTTAGTCCTCCATATTGATTATCTAATCTCCACCGCCTGAACGCACAGACGGAGAGAGGGCTGGTCAGCGATGCACGTGGTAAGGGTGAGGCGGTTGTCGCCCATCTCATTGAGATAGGTGTGGTCGGTGTAGGAGATCGTACCGACGAAGACGACCTGGTAGGTGCGGGCGCCCTGATTGGTCTCGTAGGTCACGATGTCCCCGACTTCAACGTCCTTCAGATGCTTGAAGTGGGGATGGCTGCCGCGGTTATGCCCGAACAGGCCTACGTTGCCGTCCCACAGCGAAGTGGTCTCGTAATGACCGGCGCCTTTGGCCATGGAGTCCGTGGTCGCGCCTTCGTACACTTTCGCTTCCAAGCCGACGGCTTTAATGGAAACAGTGCCGATACTGCCGTCGGATCTTGTAAGATCGTCCAGGGTAACATCCGGCACGTACTCCACTTCGATGGGATCCCCGTCGTAACTCACGGAGAAGGACCCGGTTTCCACGGGATAGCTCACGGAGCTGCCGCCGGTTTGACTGTCGCCGGAGTAGCTGAGACCGTACCGGGTGCCGTTGCTCAGGTAGGGATTGTAGAGCGAGGCCTCCAGGAACTCCTGGGCGAGACCGTACTGGACTTCAGGGATGTCGTAGTCGATCTCGTTCATACCGCCGTAGTTGTACGAACTGTCGTAATAATCGCCGTATTCCGTGCTGCCGTAGTAATTCGTTTCACCTTCCGTAACGAACTCGTAGTCCGCTGCTGAGGCGCTGAGGGTCAGTGCGGCAAGCAGGGCGAGCGAGATAATGAGTCTTTTCATTGAGTTTCCTCCTGCGCGCAGGGCGCGTAACCGTCCGCAGGAGCCAGATTCAGTTTGAACCAGTAGGATGAAGCGTTCGCGGTTCCCACGGTGTGCTGGATGGTCTGATTGAAATGGCGTATACTGAGCGTCTTGCCGAACAGCCTTTTCGCGGTTGGCCCGTCGATCTCGACTGCGACCCGGCCTTCCGGGATCTTCTTGAAGCGGTCGATACGGAAATCCGGGTTTTTCGGGTCCAGACGCAGGCTGCCGATCCGGTCGTATTCGTCTCCGTTCCCAGTCGCTTCGTATACTGTAGTATTCTTACGGAGCAGGAACAGATATAACAACAAACCTGCGGAAAAAATCGCGATTCCCGCCAAAATATAGGGCCAGGGGCTGGGTCCGGGCTCCTGCACAGGCTCCGGCTCGACATTCGTCCGGTCAGGAATGGGCTCGGGCGTGGCTTCGGGCTCGATCAGAGTGCCGACGTAAGTAACGGTGTACCGGATTCCGGAGATGCCGGATGCGGTCACGGTGCCGTTGTACTCGGCGGTGGTGACGTACCCGGTCGCTTTGTTGTAGTACGCGGTGCCTGTGTAAGTCGCCACGGCGGAGTAAGACGACGGGATGAGTTCGTCGCCCACCAGGGTGGTGCTCTCGATGGACCAGACCACGTTGCTCAGACTCAGGGTCCGGCCGTCCTTCTCGGCGGTCTTGTCGATATATGAGCTGTCGTTCCGGTCGAGGCCGGTGTAGTTCCTGGTCGCGGTCACGGTATAGCTGCCGCTGGTATAGCCCGCGACTTCCGTCTTGAGGGAGTTGTGGTCAAGGGTCAGGATGCCCCTGCAGGTCCCGTCGTCGTATTCAATCGTGGCTTCCAGGACCGCCAGGATATCCTCCAGGTTCTTGCCTTCAGTTTCGACCGTGACGGTCTCCTGGTGCTGGCTCTCGGTACTGAAGGTCAGTTCCTCCTTGACGATATCCGCGTAGGTGTAGTGATAGCCGCCGTACTCGAAGTCCTCTTCGATGAGTTCGGCGGGGTTCTGGTCGGGCAGCAGGGTAAAGACCTTGATGGCCAGCTGCTGACCGTTCAGGTTCTGGTACGTGACGTCGTCGGGGATGTACGGAACCGCGCCCGCGCTGAGACACAGGGACAGGCTCAGGATCAGCGCGAGTATAAAGGAGATAATCTGTTTCTTCATGGTTTGTCCTTTCCAGCGGTCACGCGGCCGGATCGGTCGGATGCCCGCTTGCTGTGACGCGGTGGATGCCGCGTTTGTAATCTTTGATGGTCTTCTTCAGGATCGGGAACAGGTCCTCGTAGGTGAGGGCCATGCTGAGCCATACGCTCTGCCGATACATAGGGATCACACTACCGTCGCTGAGCCTGACGGAACGCCAGCCCGTGACGGGACTGGCGTTCACTCTCTGGAGCGCGAGGAAAAACTCCTCATTCTTGTTCTGCTTGAAGGCAAGCTCATCGGCGAGGACAATGGACAGAAGCGGCAGGCTGCGGAGCTCGGTGACGAAGATCACGCAGTCCGTGTCCTCGTCACAGTGGAGGGCTACGTAAGTGTCTCCGTACTGCTCTGCGACGTTGAGACACTCATAGATGAGCTCCCGGTAGTGGGACTCCAGCCGCTGACGGTACATCCAGGCATTTCCCATAGCAATCACCTCAGCCTGTCATGTCGCTTGATGATCCGTGTAATGAATCCTTTGGCGACCATGCTCTTTTCATCCAGGCTGGTCACATGGAAGCAGACGGTGTCCAGCTTGCTGGGATACTCCTTGCTGTGGTATATCCTGGTCTTAGCGTTCGCTCCGTCCTGGAGGCGGATGAAGAAGAGCCCGTGCTGGGAACCGGTGACGACGCCCAGGTAATTGGTCCGGGGGACAAGCTTCTCGAAAGCAGCCTTGTCCGGGTTCTCCGTAGCTTCCTTGATGGACAGGCTCACGGAATATCTGCCGGTATCTTCGTTCTGCTTAACATTCATGACTTTGGCGACGACCAGGTCGCCGGTAGAGTGTTTGTCCGTGATGTCCGGGAACCATTCCCAGGAAACGTCGCGGGCGTAGATCTCTGCGTCTACGCCGCAGGCCTCGACCGTCATCGTATTGTTGCCGACCGCGAGGACCCGGCACGCGACCCGGATCCCCGGCTTTACTTTGCCGGATGCGTAATACTGCTTCTGGCGCTCAAGCATGGCCGCGTTCCGGCTTCCGACGGCGGCCCGGTTCCGGACGTCGACGCCTGCGGGAATGAAGTCCACGGTAGCTCCGAGGATCCGCTGCATGAACGTGTGCACAGACCTGGGCGGCAGTTCGTTCGCCGGCCATTCCCGGAAGGTCATCTCCCGGTAGGGGACCAGTACGCGCATGCCCTCAAATTCCACCGCGCAGGAGCGGTTGCCGGATTCTGAGGGTACGATACTGCTGACGACCCCGGTGAGGATCTGTCCGCGTCTGGCTGCGCCGGCGAGGTAACCCCACTTTACGTCTTCGCTGTCCTCGGCGGTCAGACCGACCTCTTCTTCGGTCAGCTGCAGAATGTCTTCCGATACCCTCCTGCGGACAGACTGTTCGGGAGGGGGCGGTTCGGCCTGAGCTTCGGGGACCGCCCTGCTGACCTCAGGTTCGGGCTGAACGGCTTCGGACGGCTGGGAGTCGGACTCAGTTTTCTTTCTGGGCATTGAGAACTATCTCCTTTCTAAAAGATATCGCCTGCGTTCACGCATTCGAGCAGGTCGGAGGTCTTCGGCGGGGCAAGTGGTTTCTTCTGGCCCCGGTCGGTGTCCGGCCGCTTTCGCTGCGGTTCAGGCTCTGACAGCTGCAGGGCGATAGAATCATGAGCCCGTCTGGATTCCCAGTCGGGCTCATAGCTGATCGCCTTCTCGCTTTTCAGTCGTTTGTAGTCCGGATGGAGCGAGTAGTCGAAGCGCCTGGCGCGCATGACCTTTTCACCTCTGATGAAGATCAGCTCCTGGTCCGGGGGCATGCGCAGGACCTCGTCCGGCGTGAGCAGCTGGCGCTTGCCGAGAGAATTCGTCCTGCGGAATCTTGGCGTGTAGTCGCTGATGCGCACGGTACTCATATCGCGGGTGGTGCCCTCGATCTCCACGGAAGCGATACCGACGCGGTCGCTGATGTACTCCGCCGTCAGGATATCCGTGCAGCCGAGGAATACGGTCGAGTCGCAGGCACCCAGGATCTCCTGCCACTGATCGTCGGGGTAGCGGTTCTTCATCTGGCCGACGTTCTGGAAGAAGACTGCGACGCTGCAGCCGCGGGACCGGATCGTACTGCACTTCTTTGTGAAGTCCGGGATCAGGCAGCAGTTGGGGAACTCGTCCAGGATGAACTTCACTTTCGGGTCCAGGACGCCGCCTTCACAGTAGTTGTCCGCATAACGGATGAGCCGGATGAACAGGAAAGAGAAGAAAAGGCTGCTGAGGAAGTCGAAGGTGCTGTCCTGGTCGGATACCACGCAGAAGTAGGCGCATTTCTTCTTGCCCGGAAGCTCCAGATCGATCTCGTGATATGACGTGATGTCCCGGACCTCCTTCGACTGCATTACCTGAAGCTTGCTGCCGAGCCCGATGATCACGCTGGTGCGTACGGTCTCCGACGACTGCTTGAAAATCGCGAAAGGCGCTGCCGCGGGGGACGGGGGCAGGAGCTCGCCGGTAAAGCGGTTCGTGTGTTCCTTGCGGATATCGTCCATGATCGCGGAGAGGCTCCGCTCGCTTTCGCTGCACAGGAGATCGTAGACAGTGCCCAGGTTCCGGCGCTCAGGCGGCAGTTCCAGGGCAACGTAGAGAATGAGTGCCTTTAGCAGGTTCAGTTCCGCGTTGTACCAGAAGGGATCGCGTTGATCGCCGCTGGTGTTCTTCAGAATGACGTCGGCGAGGGTTTGGGCCATCAGTTCACTGGAGCCGACTTCGTCCAGGCAGTTCCAACTGTCGCTGTGCGCCATCTGGACAAGATTGAATACCCGCACCTCATAGCCCTGATCCCTGAGGTATCTGCTCATGGATTCGTAAAGCTCGCTTTTCGGGTCTGTGACGATGACCGATTCACCCCGCCGCGCCGCCTGGAAGATAAGGTTGCGGGATACGGACCTGGACTTGCCGGTGCCGCTGGCACCGCATACGGCCAGGTTGCTGTTCAGGCGTGTGTTCGCGGGCAGGGTCAGGACTCGCCCGTCCTTCACCATGCCGAGGATGTCCTGCGTTGTCTTCTTCGCCGAGGTGACTTCAAAGCATGATTCGCTTTCCTCCCGGTTCATGAAGCTGGCAGTCCCGTAGCTGCCGGATCCGGATACGATGAGGTTGCGGTCGGAATCGGTCGTGCCGCCGCTGTCCCAGCCGACCCTGAGTCCGAAAAAGACGAATGCCAGGCCGAGCAGGATGACTCCCAGCGCGATGAGGTTCTCCGGGAATTGGATAAGCGCGTGCAGGATCGGGCCGACGGACAGGGACGGAAGGCCGGGCGAAACCTGGTAATCGCCGCCGGCTGCTTTCCACGCGCGGACATTGATAATGAGTTGGGCCAGGATACCGGTAATATACAGGACACCGGGAATGGCGAGAGCCAGGCCCAGTATGGTTCTGATTTTCCTTTTCATACGGTTTCGTTCCCTGTGATGATCCTGACTTCAACGCCTGGGCCGGTGATGTGCTGGATCGTCTGTGCCTGATAGTCCAGGCAGAGCATTATTGGACTGTCGTTGTAGCCGAAGGGGTTCAGATCTATTTTCATGATCCGCTGCAGGTCGCACATGTAATTGAGGATCACGGGCCGGTTACCGTCGGGGTCGATCGCGTCGTACGCCCTTGTGTTCATCCTGGGCGGAAGGAAACCTGCAAGCGCCTGGCGGTCGATCCGGAGGGCGAGGTCGGGATCAACGATCAGTCTGAGCAGTTCGTCGCCTTCTTGGTCGTTGGTGACGAAGAAGCAGTTGTTGAATTCATCGGAGACGACAAAGTATCTGCTCCCGTAAGTGTTCGGACTGTGGCAGAGCTTTTCTGCAATGCGCATCCTGCTGCCGATTATGATCTGGGAAATCGTCCGAATCGGGAAGCCCCGCATCTTCAGATGCCTGACGATCCCTCCGACGTAGTTCTCCTCCGCATGCTGGAGCCAGAACATACGGGTCCCGCCGGTGAAGTACATGAAATAGCAGCGGTGTCCGCGGATGATCACGCCGATGAGGCGGGAACTTTTCATGGTAAGACGGGCCTCCTTTTCCTCCAGAGCCGACCGCAGTTCGAATGGGGAATAGTAATACACGGTGTCCGGATCAGGGTGCAGCGTATCCACTTCTCTGCCAAGCGCCATGAGCGAGGGCTTCTCGTCGGGAGGATACACCGCTCCGGCGGCACACGCCATGATCAGGCCCGTCGCTACCGCATGGAGCCTCCGGATCTTTTCTGTCCATGAAGGATAGATCCTCATGCCGTCGTCTGTCCTTGAGTAGATCATTGCGAGCGCCTTCGGATCCCTTTCCGCGATATAGGCGATTCCTTTCTCAGTAATGTGCAGGGACCGCAGGACATGCTTCCCGTCTTTCTTCCGGAGCAGAGATACATATCCGTCCTCTATAGCTTTGTACATGACGTGCCGGTTCCAGTCCCAGTGGCCTCCTATCCGCTTTGCCAGATTGGTAGGAAACTCTATGGAATACCCGACCATGATAAGCAGCGCCAGTAATCTGTCGTTCTTTCCTGCCATGAAATCTCAATTCCTCCTGACCCAAAATGATGAGCCGGACAGACGGCTGATCCGGCTGACCCGGCTGACGGAGGTGCTTGGCTTCCGATGCTGAAAACTTACCAGACCAAATACACCCCGTAAGAAAACGCTTGAAAACAGGCATACCCGAAATGACCGCCCTATGGTCAGGTAAGAGAAAACCGAGCTGCCGGATACCTTTTTCGGCTCCTCGTTTTTTCCGGTTTCAGGTATGGATTTTCAGCTGTTTTGCAGTCCATTTCGGTAGCGTTTCGGGCAGCATGAGATAGAAATCCGTCTCGTCGCGGGTGGATAGTTCCGTGCACTGGAGCACGGTACAGAGCAGTCCGGAGTCATTGGTCAGAAGCAGCGACTCGATCACGTCCAGGTACCGTTTGGTCTCGATATTGTCGTAGTCGCGGACCCGCAGGACCCCCAGGGCTTCATCGTATTTGTGTACGATGCAGATCGCACATTTGCTGAATCTCTCCATGGGATTCTCTCGCATAAAGGCCTGCAGAGAGTTTTTAAGGGGCCGCATGAGGAATGAACTGTTGACCTTATGGTTCCGTTTCGGGAGCATGCCCGGAACAGTGATCTTGATCCAGTCGTGCTCCTCTGTGACGCTGATGCCCATAACCCTCGCGGATTCTTCGTAAAAGTAACCGGATTCTTTGTTGACCAGCCTCCCCGTCAGACTGCGGGCCCTGACCGTTGCCATCTCCAGCGTACTGACGATCGAAATCATCTTATGGATGGGGTTATAGAACTCGACTTCTTCGAACGTTTTTGCGATCTGATACAGTTCCTTGCTCGCGCCGTCCAGGTCTGTCGCTGTTTTGTGCAGACTTTTGATATACTTAGGACTGACCATCGCTTCCTCCTCTTAGTCTGTACATCTGCAGAACGCCGTCCTGACCCACATGAACGAGGTAATCGTTCTCCTCCCTGGCTTCGATCTGTTTGCGGATATCCACCGTCTTCGTTACGATGAGGCGAACGGTCTCGTCAGGAACGGAATACGCCTGCTCATTGATCGCAGGCAGGTTTTCAATACTCCCGGGGATCAGGTCGTAGTCTCTGCCGGAAGCGGTAAATGTGAGGATCGACGGAGGGTCACTGGCGCAAAATTCCGTTATTCTGTCCCGCAGGTGAATGAAAGCCCAGAACGTCATCACGGACTCCAGTGGCTTCTTGTGAGCCATTGTGTATCGGCTTGACGAGATGAATTTGCCGTCGGCCGAGACAAAAACAAAACCCTCTCTCTTCAGTAAGGAGAGTATCTTCCCGAACTCGTTGTCCGACAGAAAGTCGAAGAGAAGCCGAAGCTGCCGCTGTTCCACAACCCCGAATATGGTCAGGATCTGTATGGCCACAGGCAGCACCCTGCCTTTGCTTGTCCTTGAATACTTCATTGCGGGCTCCTATTCTTCAGCCGCCGCACTACGCTGCTGTTTCCTCTCCGAAACAATCTGGTTCAGTTCCATGCGGTCGGTGGTAATTAGCTGTTTCTCCAGAGGCGATGACTGGAACGCTACCGTGATATGGTTCGAATTCGTGGAGATCAGACCCTGGCCGCGTTCAAACCTGGTCACGGACTGAATCTCCGCATCTGTCAGGTGCAGACTGTCCTGGACACGCCGGGCCTCGTCGTCCTCCAGGTTCAGAATGATCTTCGTCTTCGCGACGTTCAGGATTCCTTTGCCCGTCCGACTGCGTTCAAGGTCGCCGATATCCTGTGTCGCAGCGATAGCTGCACCGCCGTAGCCTCGGATGGTTTTAAAAATCTCCTGGACCCATTCACCTGCGAGCGCTTTGCCGCTGCTGGTTGGGGAAAGGGCCTGGCCAGCATCGTCGGAGCCAATCAGCTCCCATGCTTCGTCGATGAAGATTGCCTTCTCTTTGGTCCGGTCCTCTTTCGTCTTGTCCCAAACGTAATCCAGGGCAACGAACATACCAACCGGAAGAAGCTCACCGGTCAGTTCGGATATGTCCAGTACGGTATACGGATTATCCAGGTTCACGTTGGTCTGCTGATTGAAGGTCTTCGCACTGCCGTTGACGAGCCGGTTCAGGATATTGCCCATCCGCCGGGTGTCCGGAGCCTCCATGAGGATCTCATAGACGTCGCCGAGCAGCGGCATCTCCCGGTAACTGTCTGGGTGATCCGGGTCCGAGAGCGAGTCGTTATTGTGGGTGATCCCCTTACGTGCGTACGTCCGGATCAGCGCTTCGTCCAACAGCTGGCGCTCTTCGTGCGTTATGTCCGGAATCAGGAGCGAAAAGAAAATGTGAAGCTGCTGGATCTTCCTGGCCAAAATCGAGTTGTCGTTTGCGACGCCGTCTATGATCTCATTGGACCGTAGATCCTGCTTCCGGATCTGCATGATATTGATACACTGCCTTGAGCCGGGACTGATAGAGATATACTCGCCGCCGATATTGCGGCAGGCGCGCAGGAACTCATGCCCTTTCAAAGGCGCGATAATGAATACTTGGGTCCCTTTACGGCGCATTCGCAGCGCGATCAGCTGGAGCGTGAAGGTCTTGCCCGCACCGCTGGTGCCAAGCAGAACCATATTTGCGTTCTTGTACGTGCGGCTGTTGAAAATATCCACGATGACCAGGCTGTTGTTGTGCTGGTTCACACCGAGCAGGATGCCGTTCTCGTCGGACATTTCATAGCTGGTGAACGGGTAGCAGCTCGCCGCTGCCGTGGTCAGCAGGTTCCGTTTACTGCTTTCGTACAGTTTCCTGTCAAGCCTGCACAGTGGAAGCGCAGACAGCAACGCCTGCTCCTGATAGAACCGGCAGAGGCGCAGGTCCATATCCTGAGACACAGCTAGCCGCTTGAGTTCCGCGATCCGCCATTCCAAGTTCTCAAGACTGTCCGCAGTAACGGTCACAAGGACGTTCATGTAGTAGAAGTCCTCATAGTTGGCGAGGCCCTCTTTCAGGTAGTATCCGGACTGGATCGCACTTTCGAAATCGTCGAAGTCTATATTCGTGTCCGAGGCGTCTTTAATGCGGCTGCGGTTGATCCTGATCTGCTGGCCCAACTTGGTCTGAATCCGCTCCTTCGGCTCTTTGCTGAAGAAGAAATCCACGTCGATCCCTTCGCCGGCATTGATCAGGATGCTCGTCCAGCCTGCCGCCACCCGGGGATTGTATCCATCCGAAGGAACTGTCAGATAGGCGTGATAGACGCTGTCCATAACCACATAGCCGCCGTGCGACAGGTCGATGCTCTCCGGAGCGAGAAGACGGGTCAGGCCGGCTTTCCGATCTTTTGCCAGAATGCTTTCAACAGGTTGCTTTTCGCATGTTGCCCGCTGGAAAACTGTGTAGAGCACTTCCGCAAGGAAGACGTTCTCGTCTTCATGGGCTACGACGGCATTATCACAGCGAAGCAGATAGTGCCTCGCGGTCTGGGCGGCTGTCTCCAGTTCGGACAGGATCTCCGCCCGGTCAGGTTTCCGGTTATTTACCGCTTCATACTCGAAGATCAGCAGGAATCTGCGCGTGATCGCCTCGCGAGACCCGATCGTCTGGATCAGGCGGTAGTAGTCCAGTTGGAGCGCACGGCATTTCTCGTTGTTCTCCTTCTCCATATCCCGTTCAATCGCACGTAGGTGCTTGCTGATGTCCGCCTTTTTGGTCAGGACCTTGATCTGTACTTTCACGGGTGAGATCTTCATCCAAGCGGCGAAGAACGCGATTATGCTCTTCTGCTCGCGCGGACTGCGGAGCAGGAAATTGATCGGCTCCACCTCTAGGATCTTGATGTATCTTCCGTCAGTCGTTTCGATAATACTATCGCGGATATCCGAGATCGGAATGAACTCCTCCGCGGTCTGCGGTGTTTTTCGGCCCGTGGTGGTCTTGGTCGGAACTCCTTCCCGATGTCGAAACAGGCTGGCCAGCTTGTCCTGCAAACCGGGCTTGCTCTTGACTCTGATGCCAAGCCCGCCCGGCGGAGCATGGCGCTTCGAGGCCTGCCGGATCGTTATCCCCTGTGCCTTGGAGTCTCCGTGTTCTTCGGTCCGGTCTGCATCGGTCCGATACAGCACACGTCGATGTGTGACCCATCTGAGCCAGTGCGCTGCGAACTCGGAAAGGGAAACGCCTTCGAAACCCGCAAGCCCGAAGATGGCAAGCGGGAGTGTGACCAGGCACAGAAGAATGATCCTCGTCGTCAGGGGAAAAGGAAGCCGAAAAAGCGGAATGCCGGTCAAAAGCGCAAGTATGCCCGCTTCGACCGCATTCCGCATCCGAATGCTTCCACCAAACAGACGGCCGCCTGTCAGGAAGTTTGGCGGGATATAGTAGACGTCCCGTTCTTCATTCTTGACTGCCATCGCACCCTCCGCTATTCACTGGTCTGTTTTCCCTTTCCAGGCTGTCTAAGTATTCTTCCTCTCTTCGGGCAACAGTTCCAGTCAGCTGGAACATGCACATGACTGCGATGCCCAGGATACTTCCCAGGAGTGTTCCCAAAAGAAATAACACCATGCTGTCTTCACCTCAGTTTCCGATTATCCAGAATGGGGAACGATTGGCCGCATAGCGGCTGGCCTCATCCAGGAAAATAGACAGGTCCCATTCCTCGGCCGACCGGCTGTAACTGTACGGATCGGCGACCAGGATCTTGCCTTCCGAGGTCACGCCTCGAAGGACGATGAAATGCCCTCCGCGAGTAAAATGGCCGGGCCCCATGATGGCAACTACCAGTTTGCAAGAGGCAAGAGCGTCGACCAGCTTTTGCGGATCGTCACGGGAGCACGGCTCACAACTGAGGCCCCAGGCTTCAGCTGCACCGGACACGACGGAATGATAGGATCCGCTTTTGCTGCACCAATGCCCATTCTCATAAGCCCACTGTGCCATGTGCGGAGGATCGACGGTCTCGTCCGTCAAACTGGACACCACGATCGCCATAGAGGTCGGCCCGCAGGCATAATGCCCAATATCGTCGGTACCGTAGGGCATATCCTTCCATCGCTCGTCCATCTGGTTATAGTAGACGACCTGCGTTTCTCCGTCAGAGAATACGATGCCCTCATAGGAGACTCCCAGGTCTGTATAATCAGACATAGACAGTACCTGGTAGCTGCCGTCATGGAGCAGCATGGACAGGTTCTGCGCGTATTGGGCTGCCAGGTCCCGCTGCTCGTCGCTGACACCAAAGACCTCATCGCCGAAATAGGCCTCGCCGCTGTAAGTGATCGAATAGGTTCTTGTGGTAATCTCCACATATTCCGGCTCCGGCGGCTCCGCCTCTGGATCAGCATCTTCTCCGACTTCTTCAGAATCGCTTTCCACCTCTTCCCATCGTGATGAGTCCGAATAGGTGAATGAGTACAGACTGCCCTTGCTGGCCTCCAGTTTGGAGATCATGTCGTCTACAGAGATAGACATGACATCGTCACTTTTGCTTGCGCAGTACAGGGAGATCAGATAGTTCGCGTTGAAACGGATGTCCGCACCGTACGGGTTGTTGATCTCCTTTTCGTCGCAGCCGGAAGTGATGAAATCTGCATTGATCCTTGCGAGGGTGTCGTCCAGACCGTCGGAGAGAACGCTGCTGATTCTGTCGTTCATATCCAAAATGGTTTGGGTCAGCACTTCGTCGCTCACAATACCGCTCGGTTCCGTGCTCTCGGGATCGACGGTCAGTGGCGGACCGAAGATGATGGACGGAAGCATTGCCACAAGAATGACCGGCAGAAGCAAGAGTGCAACTACCAGAATGATCCACTTTTTAGAGGACATAACTGCAGCAAGGGCTGCCCCGTACATTCCGCCGTGAGCAGCCCCTTTCGCAATATTGGCAATTGCTTTCCCGGTCTTAGCCGCGGCAGCCACAGAGGAGGCCGCGGAGTTTTTTTGCTCGTTATTCCTGCTATCCATCATACCCGGTCCTTTCTCTTCGGAATCTGAGGCATCTCCAGAACGATCCGCTCGTCATACGTGATCTTTCCGTTAGACAATTCCCTGGGCGTCTTCTTTACCGTCGGCTCGGCATACTGTTTGTACCAGCTTGCACCGTCAACCGTCTTGACTACGGAGTATTCGCCCGAGGGCTCCATGTACTGATCCGTGCTGTACATAGCAAACTGCCTCTCACTGCCGCCAGGCCCGCTTTCGTATCCCGTGATACGGCCACCGCCGATTTCGACGTTTCGATACGTCGGGGCGCTGCCGGAAACCGGAACAGCGTCCGGAGCGGTTTCTGCGGAAGAAGCAAACGCGGGTCCGGAAGGAATATCTGTTCCAGAACCCATATCAAAGGCAGAACTGTTATGAATGACCGCTCCGTCCTCCGTGACCGTCCGGGTGCCACTGAAAGAGCCTCCGGAGAATGCGGGTCCGGCATCAGAGCCGGACACAGGTACAGATGAAGCCGGGCTTTCCACTCTCCCGCTTTCAACTGGCTGAGCGCCTGTTGCCCCGTGATATCCGAGGTAACTGGTCAGAGCCTCAGATGCACGCGTTCCGGTAATCGAACCGTTTTCCGCGATACTGCCAAGCGCAACCGAGCTTATGACACCGGTAGCCAGTGCCCCGCCTTTGGCCAGGCTGGAATTGAATACCGCGTTGCCGACGTGACCGCGCATCCCGTTTCCGGACCCGGTCGCAGCCGATGCGGCTGCCCTGCCTATGGCTCTCTGCGCCACGCCGATAACACCGTGGCCGCCGGTAACACCGGCCCCTGCTGCGCTGCCCGAAGCTCCGGTGCTGCCTCCGCCGCGGCTGGAGCTGCCTTGGTTCCTTGAGTAGCTTTTGCCTCCGAAGACGGTGGTCGCGCTTTTGACTGCTCTCCCCGCCAGAAGCAGCTCTGCCATCATATTGCCGCCGGTCCTGCCGACGTTGACCCCAAGTGAGGCCATGAAGCTGTCGATTTTCTGACTTACTTTTAAGAACCCGATTGCACATAGAAACCAGATGAAGATGCTTCCCGCGACCGATTCCTTCCCGGAAGACGAGATGGCGCTATTAACTTCGCTCTCGTCTATCGCCAATGCGGGAGAGGCAAAGACCAGTGCCAGAATCAGAATCACACCTGCCGCAGCGAGTACTTTTCTTCTTTTCATACACTCCCTCCTCATATCGAAAGCGGATTCGCCAAGAAATTGCCGACCATGCTGACGAAGAGCCGAAGGCACCATGCGTTCATGATCAGCAACACCAGCTGGCCACCCAGCATCCTGCACCAGGAACTGAATATGTTTGACGTGCTCTCCGAAGCGCCGGTCGCAAATGCAAGCGGGGCAGTGAAAATGAGCACGCCAAGCAGGATATATCGTTCCGCAGCCTCGAAGAGAAGCTTGATGTAGTTCCATGCGAGTATCAGGACGAGAATGAGTACGATGAGTGCGACGGAGCCGGATGCCAGGCAGCCGACAATGACGGTCAACACGCTGGCGAAGCTTGCGAACTGGATGGGCGGCAGCGCAGCGTTGACGATCCAGCTGTAAGGCGTTCCTGCAATCCGAAGAACGATCGCCATGATCTGGTCAGAGTAATACGCAAGGAAAATGAAGATGATGGACTTGGCGGTGAGCTTGACCGGATCCTCCGCGCTGAGGCCCAGGCCAAGCCCGAAATTCTTGAGCAGCTGCCAGGTCAGATTCAGCAGCGTGAATCCGATGGCGATTGCAACAAAGATGCTGTACAGTGTCTCGGCTGCCGGGAAATAGCGCAGGAAAGTGCTCATGTCGCATCCGAGGGCACCGAGAACGGAACCTGTAATCAGATCGAGCAGGTTCATGACCTGTTTCGCGATCCACTCTACTATGCTGTCCAGAATACCCATGAAGCACCTCCGCTACCGATTACCTGAACCCGAACCGGTAGTCCGCATCACCGTCCCTGATAGGGAGATGGAGCGCGGCGACGAGACAGAGCACAACGCCTGCCACGATTCCGGAAACCAGAAAGAGAATGTGTTTCTTCATCGTCTTACCTCCTCAGGGCGTCCAGGTGCCGCCGGAGAAGAACGGGGCAACATACGCCATAATGAACCCGAGAGAGTTGAGGACCGCCCAGGTGATAATGATCCGCTTCAGCCACGCCCGGGACTCATCCACAGTCCTGCCGGACTTGGAGAAATTCATGAGCAGCAATGCGACAGCGGCAGTCACAACGGCAGCTACCGTGGAAATGCCGAGGATCTGGGTGTAGACGTCCCGCATCACTTCGGATGCCTTGCTCCAGATGTTGTCGGCCGCATGGGCTGGGAGCGAGAGAACTGCGCTGGCTACCGGGGCGAGAAACGCGGAGTAGAGCAATCGTCCCGCACTCCACTTTCCGGGTTGCCGGCGGCCAGCGGCTTTTTTGAGATTCATAAAAGACCCTCCTTGTGAAATGACTGTCTCGCGGAAGCAGGTGCCTTCGGAGCGCGCCTTTGGGTACTGGCTTCCGGGCGCAAAAAAGCCGCCACGGAATCCCGTAGCGGCAGGTGCGCAGAACTTTTGACGGTGGCATACTATCATGGCAAAAGTTAAAGATCAATCTGAGATTAGTATGAGTTTAGTTAAAGTTCAGTATGAGCTTGGTTAAGACCCTGGCGGGGAGCTGGTCAATGCCACTTTCGAACAAAGCTCCTCGGAAATCTTGTTCAGGTCCAGTGCCGTATAGCCCCACAGAATCCTGTCCATCGCGAGAATACCGAGCTTGAGGTATTTGTGGTATGTGGGCGGAGACATAGCGAAGCCCTTCCTGGACAGCGCTATGAGGATTGCATCACGGCCCGGCAGTCTTTGATCACAAAAATACGTCAGGTAAAGGATCTGGTAGAGCATTTCGCCGTTGTCCGGGTCCATCCGCACCAGTTCCAGCGCGTTTTCGATGATCCTGAGCATGCTGCGGCTGCGGCAGATGCTTTTCGTATAGCTCTCCAACTTGGATCCGGATAGATCAATGCCGGCCAAAGCCGCATTGATTTCAAGAACGGACATACGGATCCTGTGTTCTTTCTCGGTTCGGTCGCCCAGGTCATTCTCCGACAGTTTCACCGCGTATGAAATCTGGCGGTACTGGCGGAGCAGGAGCCTTGTGTCATGGAAATGGTCTTCTGTATCACCGGCAGTCTTGCAATTGGTTTCTGTGTTCACTATGAGGCCTCCATTTCATCCCCCGGCGGGGACTTCGCGAGTCGTACAGTCTCTTCTTCTGCTCCTCCCCAGCCTAAAGAACTATAGAAGACTAAAGGAACCGGCCGGGCAAAAAAAGATCCTCTTTCTGCCCGAAACACCTGGATTTTAAGGGCTTCTCGGGCATTCGGCATTGCCTGCTCCGGCGGGACGCACTTTTCAACCCTGATCTGGATCTCATCAGCCTGCTCCGGCAGTAGCTCAACGGTCTTGCTCAGGCCGAGGATCTCGCCGATTTGACGGAGTTCCAGCTCTTCCGCATCTTCTCCGAAAAGCATTTCACGGTATCGGCATACGGATATCACGGAACCGTGCGACGAAGAGAAGCTTACCCTGCCGATTATGCCGTATGACCCTGCCTTCAGAATGAATCTTCCAACCCTTGACTTTGACCAGCCCCAGCGTTTGGCAAGATATGTGTAAGAGAGCAGCGGGACCCCATGCATATTCGGATAATAGACGACCGGCATGTATTCGGAGCCCCGGACGTCCGGATCGCTGACCACGGTGTGAAGCCAGAGGTCCATGATTGCGTCGAGTTCGGAAAACACCAGTTTTCCGGATGCTTTACTGGCGGCAAGGAGCTTTCGCCCGATCGGCAGTGGGAAAAAGAAAAAGCCTCTGCCTGTATAGCTGTAGTAATTGTAATTCAGGTGAGTACAGTGATTCTTCCAGTCAATGATCTCATACCGGATGATTTCCTGCTTCCCTGAAAGATAGTCAAAAGTAATGAATCCGTGGCGCTTGAACCAGTTCATAAATTCAAGCGCATCATTTTTGGATCGGACTCTCAAAATGCGGGGAAGCGACCCAAGCTTGCAGATCCTCTGGCCGGGGCTCTCCAGGAACTTCCATCCGCTGATCGTCTGGGTATTGGAGCGGAAGTTCGCATAACTGTACAGCGACATAAGGCTGAAAAGATGAAGCGTTCCATCGTTGCCGAATTCCTTGTGGTCGTTAAAGTGCCTGAACCAGTCCTTCAGAACCCGTACTTTCGGGAAACTCGTCAGCTGGCAGTTTAGCGTGCATTTCACTCGGACACCTCCTTTACCGGATAAGTAGTTAAGACTCCCAATGACGGTAGTCTAGAACAAGAAACGAAAAGGGACCCAGGTCCCCTTGCCGGGGGGACACAGGCATTTCAGCCTCGGCCCATGCTTGTGGGTGCGACGCTCCTCGGTGTGCGGCCTAGCCGAGCGTGAGTATCATTGTTTTCCCGTGCCGTCATCGCAATGCATCTGGCATGATGCTTTCACCCGCTTACAGTGGCTCGAACACGGTAATGTCCTGGATCCGTATTAAGTTTTCAAGGGTCTGATTTGGTTTGTGAGGGGTCAGTTTTCGGAAGTTTGTGAAACCCAATAAAAAACCCTCTCATAAATAAATGTACATTTCGGGGGGTCAGTGACCACCTAGCAAGATGCACAAAATGATAATTCTTCGAAAAAAGCCAGTAATCTGCCGGAAAACCGATGCAGGTGGAAGTCAGGTTGAGCACCGTACTGAACGGGAAAGAACCTGCGTCGACCTGGGTGAGCGACTCATAACCGATCGAAAGCAAAAAAGCCTGGGACCCTTGAAATACAAGGATTCCCGAGCTTTCATATCTCTTTTCCGTCAAAATTCTTTTCAGAAAATTTGTCTCTGATGGTGGTCATTAACCCCCTCAAATGTACATTTATTTATGAGAGGATTATTTCGTCGCAGTGCGACGGACCAGAGAACGAGCCCGATGAAACCGGTCTCATGCAGAAGCATAATGGAAGGACAATGAACACGATGAAACGAAACCAAGATATAGAAAACGACGATCCGTTCTCCCCGGATAAGCGCACCAACCAGATTCCCGATCCGAAACCGATTACCGACCCAGCGCAGTTGCCCATAGCGTTGAATGCGACGCAGGTGGCCGCCGTATTGGGTATCTCCCGCGCAGGAGCATATAACCTGATGCACTCGGAAGGTTTTCCGACGCTTTTCATCGGCAAGCGCATGGTCGTACCGAAGGATAGACTGCTGGCCTGGATGAACGCACAGGTCAGCTCATAGGGAAAAAGCAAAAAAGCCCCCTTTGTCGAGCAGACAAAGGGGGCTATGGGCCTTCTCCATGTAGTTCTGAAAAGCGTTGTTTTGGTGGTTAAAAGTGATATAATCAGTATGGAACTTGGATTGACAGGTACAGGTTCAATACTGAGGAAAGTGAGGTAAACTTGTCCAATAAGAAATCAACCAAAAGCGCAAACGGCTCCGGGACGATCCGGAAGCGTTCGGACGGTCGCTGGGAGGGCCGGTACACCATAGGCCATGACCCAATGACCGGAAAGCTAAAGCAGAAATCGGTATACGGAAAGACTCAGAAGGAAGTCCGGCAGAGGCTGTCACAGATTTCGGTGGACATCGACGAGGGCATCTATGTGGAGCCTACCGCAATGAAGGTCGGAACCTGGCTGGACATCTGGCTGAAGGAATACACTGGAAACGTGAAACCGGCGACCTACAGCGTCTATGAAGAACATGTCCGGGTCCACATCAAACCCTATGTGGGAGAAGTTAGGCTCACCCGCCTAGCGCCGCATATGGTACAGGCCATGTATAACACGCTGCAAAAAAACCGCCATCTGTCTCCGAAGTCGATCCACAATATCCACGGCGCTTTTCACAAGGCTATGGAGCAGGCAAAGGTGCTCGGATATCTCCGCACCAACCCGCTGGACGCAGTGGTGATCCCCAGGGTGGAGAAAAAGCAGATCAGCACCGTCACGGACGATGCCCTGACGGACTTTCTTCAGGCCATCAAGGGTAACCGCTATGAGCTCGTTCTCTTTGTTACGGCGTTTACCGGGATGCGGCAGGGAGAGATCCTGGGACTGACCTGGGATTGCGTGGACTTTGGGAAAGGGACCATCCTGATCAACAAGCAGCACAATCGGGTCAAGGGGATTCCTGGGCATCATTTCTCCAGCCTTAAGAACGAGAAGACCAGGGTGCTGACCGCCGCTTCGGATGTGATGGAGGCTCTGCGGAAGCAGAAGAAGCTCCAGGAACAGTGGGCCGCCGCAGCCGGGGAGCTCTGGGACAATTCCGACAACTTGGTGTTCACCAATGAGCTCGGGCGCTATATCAACAACAAGACGCTGTACTCGAACTTCAAGCGGGTGATGAAGAAGATCGGACTGGAGAACGTATCCTTCCATGCCCTGCGTCACACCTATGCCGTGAACAGTCTCCGCGCCGGGGACGACATCAAGACCGTGCAGGAGAATCTTGGCCATGCCACTGCCGGTTTTACCCTGAGCACTTACGCCCACTCGACGCCGGGTATGAAGCAGGAAAGCGCAAAACGGATGGAGGGTTTTATCGCCCAACTACGTTCCGGTGGCTGAACCTACCCCCAAATGAAAACCGTGAGTGACCCAGAATTGTGGTCAAATGCGTCTATTATATTCCATCCTCGTTAGGGTATTTTTTGTGGTCAAACCGAAACCGGCCACACGAACTTCGAACTTTTTGGGTACTAAAAGTGGCCTAAAACCCGCGAAAACAGCAAATCTCCGAACCTTTTCAGGTTCGGAGATTGGTGGGGGCGGGTGGATTCGAACCACCGTAGGCATAGCCAGCAGATTTACAGTCTGTCCCCTTTGGCCACTCGGGAACACCCCCGTATTCACTTGTGCCCCAAGGAAGGGCTGGAGCTGGTGGACG
>JAEEGF011643459.1_pt1 | contig 26430 bp, 23 predicted proteins | sample 9134171 | NCBI WGS metagenome assembly JAEEGF01 (sample SAMN16246542, study PRJNA631951) | gut metagenome | biome: gut microbiome; feature: rumen; material: AP-attached | host: Bos | place: Iran: Karaj | collected 2018-10 | reverse complement strand
AGTCCGGCACCATGGAAGAGGTCAAGGGAGACGAGTCGCTGGAGGAAGTCTTCCTGGAACTGGAGGAGTAACATGCTGGGCTCACTTATCAAAAAACAGTTCATGGAGCTGTCCACCCTATTCAGCATGGGCAAGCGCCGCTCCAAGAGAGGCACGGCGGGCGGATTCGCCATAACCCTGATCCTCTACGGGCTGCTGGCACTCTCCATAGGGGCCAGCATGCTCATGCTGGCAGGACCTCTCTCGGCCATGCTGCTGGGGAAGGGGGAGGACTGGAAGTTCTTCATTATGATGGACATACTTGGAGTAGGCCTCGCAACGCTCATCACCATGTTCAGCGCGGACCTTACGCTATTCAGGGCAAAGGACAACGAGATCCTTCTTTCCATGCCCATACCTCCGGGATACATCCTTCTGGCGAGGATGCTGCCGCTGTACGTCATAGCGCTGCTCTTCACATCAGCCTGCACGGTGCCTGCGATCATCGTGTATGCCTCATCGGTGGGAATGAACGCCGGAGGGCTGATCGCAAACATCGTCATGCTTCTGGCACTGGGATTCCTTTCCCTGGGACTGAGTTCAGTGCTTGGCTGGCTGGTATCTCTGGTGAGCGCCAGAATGAAGGGCAGAAGCTTCGCATCCGTGATCGCAAGCCTGGTCTTCCTGGGAGCGTATTTCTTCTTCTATCTGCAGATCAATAAATTCACTCAGTCGCTGGTCAACAGCAGTTCCGCCATGGCCGACTGGATCCACAGATTCCTTCCGCCCCTGTACTTCATAGGACTGGCGCACACCGGTGACCTGAAGGGCGTCATCTTAGGGCTGCTCACCATAGCCCTCATATTCGGCGTCATCTATTACGTGCTCTCCAGGACCTTCAGGGGAGTGGTCATCAACGCATCGAAGACTGTGAGCCGCAAGGTAGGAAACGGAGTGCTCAGGACCGGATCCGCTTCTCAGGTCCTGCTCAAAAAAGAAATGAGGCGCTTCACATCCAGCACCACTTACATGATGAACTGCGGCCTGGGCTCAGTGTTCATGCTGGTGTTCGCGGTGGCCGCCATCATAAAGAAAAACGTGGTCGTGGGAATACCGGTGATCCTGGAACAGGTCTTCGGTCACGGACAGGATTTCATGATCGGCATTCTGGCTGTGCTGATTTTCCTTATGGTCTCCACCTGCTACTACACCATGCCTTCCATATCCCTGGAAGGGAAGTCCATGTGGCTGCTTCAGTCCCTTCCGGTGGATCCCATGAAGGTTTTCATGGCAAAGATAAAGATGGAATACATCCTCTGTGTACCCGGCGTGCTGATATTCTCTGCAACAGTCGCAGCAGTTACGAAAATGCCATTTCTTGGCTGGGCAGCGGTGCTCCTGGCATGCCTCTCCTACATCACGTTCACCGCGTTCTTCGGACTCTGGATCAACATGAAGAGGCCGTCGTTCGACTGGACCAACGAGACTTATCCCATCAAGCAGGGACTTAACCCGCTGATCTGCCTCTTCGGCGAGTGGCTTCTGGCCCTGGCCCTGGGAGCAGTATTCGTCTTTACCCGCGGCTTCCTGCCGGCTGAACTGTACCTGGTGCTGGTAGCACTGGTGCTCCTGGCAGTGTCCTTCGTGTTTTACCGCTGGCTGGCCGGAAAGGGCAGGGAGAAGTTCTGCTATATGCAGTAGCGATGGCTGAATAGAAATAGTGGCATGCCGTGCAGGCATGCCTTCTTTATGGGGGGTGTAGCTTTCCACTGCGGGCCGTTTTTTTGCGCCGCAGTGGAAAGGTTGGAGCAAAAAACACAGCCAGAGTGGAAAATCGCGTCTCTCCGACCCCCAGCACAAAAAAATCGCAGTCGCCTGCGTAGTGATATCCAACCAAGAAAAAAGGCCTTCCGTAGAAGGCCGTTAAATAGCAATTATCAGATGAATTTCAATTTTGCAGTGATCGGAGCACTGATGGGCTCTGCTTTCTTTTCGGACTGATGACCGGTATAACGGCTGAGGCCCATGGCATAAGCGAAGTCCATGGGACTCTCGATGCCGCTGCGATCATTGTTTTCGATTCCCTTTATGCCCATTGCATATAAGAAATCATTTGTAGCTTTTTTATCTTTATTTACGTTTCTGTTTTGATTTTTCATGGTTTACTCCCCGAATAGTATCAAATGATCAACAGTCGTTTATGCTCTGGCAGGTACAAGAGCGAGTTTTCTTTCGCTTTTCTTATCGATGGCTACGTTGCGGAAGTACACCCCAAGGTTAAGGAGGACTATTGCAAGGTTGATAAGATAGACGATGAGGACATAGTTGATGTTTCCGCTGATTATCTTGGCAGCGATGCCTCCGATATATCCGGTTATGATAAGCAGCAGGAAGGGAAGACTTGTTCCCTTGGCGGTTCTTGACCTGTACGCCTTCATCATGTTGATAGGCCATGAAAGGCCGAAGCATACGAGCATTAATGTTTCAAACAGTGAGCCCATTGGAGTTACCTCTTTCTTACAATTGCTATTGTGTTTCCGTTTACAGCTCCCATAATAATACCGCCGGGCAAAAAATCAATTTTACGAAAGAATAAAAAAGAATAAGGCGTGTCCACACTTTTTTTACTTTTTTAAGGACATGACGAAGCTTTTTAATATATAATTGCTATGACAAAAGTGTTCCCCACAGTTTAGGTAAGACGATTGAAAAAAGACAGGTTCATACTAAAAAAATATAATTTCGCTGTACAGTTGGTGATGGTCATAGTCCTAGCCCTGATCCTGGGAGCTTTCGGCATATATTTCAGCATCCGCGATGGTTCAAATCAAAGAGATGTGACTTTGAAAAACGCTGCGGAGTCCGCCGCGCACATGGGGCAGATCATGAGTGAGGCCGGAATGACACAGGAAGAAATGATCCGGGAACTGGACACCCTGAAAGGCTCTATGAGGGAAATAGACGTCATATCCGTAGTCGGAACAGACAATGTGAGACTTTATCACTCCAATCACGAGCTCATGGGAACGGTCTATGACGGTACCATACCTGACTTCGCAAAAAACGGTCCGTGCTATGTGGTAAATGAAGAGGGCCCGTCGGGGCCTCAACGGAGAGCCTACGCGGTCATCGAAGGACCGGACGGCAAGACATCCGGTTTCGTTATGACCGTAATGCTTATGTCCAACATCAGAGAAAGGAATTTCAAGGTTCTGTTCATTTTCTTGGGCGTGATCCTTATTGCCATCGCAGCAGAGTTTCTGATCTCCATGAGGATATCCAGGAAGGTGAGTGACAGCCTTATGGGCTTCGAGCCGGACGTCTTTTCGGCCATGTATAAGATAAGGGATGGAATCCTGGAATCGCTGGATGAAGGTGTTATAGCGGTAAATGCTGATTCCGAAATTCTTTTCATGAACGGAGCTGCTTCAGAGATGATATCCGGGGGCAGGGAAGATGACGAACAGATGTCATCCGGAGCGAAACTGATCTCCGGCATACTGGGCAATGGAGAAAAGGAAGCGTCCATCCCGGTCAATCTCCACAATGACGTTGATATCATCATGGACAGACACCCTCTGACCGAAGACGGCAAGGCAGTAGGTGCAGTAGGTATAATGCATGACAGGACCGAGTACACCCGTCTGGCAGAAGATCTGGCCGGCACCAGGTTCCTGGTTGATTCCATGAGGGCGAACAATCACGATTTTACCAACAAGCTTCACGTCATCATGGGACTTATCCAGATGGAAATGTATGATGAAGCTCTGAATTACATACAGAATATCACCATGGTGCAGAGAGAGACCATCAGTGAGATAATGAAACGAGTCAACTGTCCGTCTCTTGCCGCCCTTCTAATAGGCAAGAATGCCAGGGCGTCAGAACTTAACGTCAGATTCACCTTTGATAAAGACAGCAGTCTCGATGCACAGGATGTGCGGCTGCCGGATGACGTACTGGTCACTCTCACGGGCAATCTGATAGACAATGCATTCGATGCCATGAACGGCAAAGGAAGCACCTTCCCGTCCAAGAACAAAAACAAAGAACTCAGAGTCGGCGTGTTTTCGAATGACGGAAACCTGAAGATAAAGGTTGAAGACAACGGACCGGGAATAAGTGAAGAAAACCTGGAACACATTTTTGAGAACGGTTTTTCCACTAAGGGAGATGGCAGAGGCATAGGCCTCCACCAGGTAAAGTCCCTGACTGAGGCATACGGAGGCCGAATAGACGTAAGATCTCAGGAAGGCGAAGGGACTACATTCATTCTTGAATTTGACGGAGGAAAAAACAGGAATGTATAAGGTCATGATAGTAGAAGACGATCCCATGGTCGCAATGATCAATGAACAATTCGTGAACCGAAGCAGGGACTTTTCTGTGGCGTACAGATGCACGAACGGTGAGGATGCGCTGACGCTGCTTGAGGGTGATCCTGTGGATCTCGTCATAATGGACGTGTACATGCCTCGCATGGATGGGATAGAGACCCTTAAGAAGATCAGGGAGAAGGATATACCGGTATCAGTCATAATGGTGACCGCGGCAAATGATATCAAGACTGTGGAAGACGCCATAAGGCTCGGCGCAGTCGACTATCTGGTGAAGCCCTTTACTTTTGACAGATTCATTCAGGCTCTGGAGAAGTTCAGGAACAGCAAGCAGGTGCTGGACAAGGAGAGCTCCCTGGACCAGAAAAATATCGATATCCTTCTGGGAAACACATCACCGGTCAATAAGGATCATGAGCCCAAAGGCATACAGGATAAGACCAGAGAAAAGCTCAAGAATTGTCTTGCCGTTTCCGGGGAATGGCTCACAGGGGAGGAGATCTCTGAAAAGACAGAACTTTCAGTGGTGACTGTCCGCAAATACATGAATTATCTTGTGGATATAGGCGAGGTCCAGGGAAGGATGAACTATGAGACCGGAGGCAGACCATGCATGCTGTATAGGATCCCTGTCAAATGACTGCGCCGGAGCCATACATTGACATTCCACTCCATCTCTGGTACACTTCAACCAGTGAGAAAATACTTAGGAAAGTGAGGTAATCATAATGACCGTAAAGAGAACGGATATTGCAGCTGAATACGTTATGGCGACCTCGGTTTCAGAGTTTTAGTTCTGACAAGACTATTACGGATCATCGGACCGTGGCCTTTTCGTCACGGTTTTTTAGTGCTTTTGAGGGACCGTGGTTGTTGCTGCGGTTTTTTTGCGGGGTCGTCTCAGGTATGCAGTTTTCTCACTACATGAAGGAGGCGATATGATGAACAATGATAACAAGGAGAAACTGGGAAGGATCTCAGAAGTGAGGAAGAACAGTTTCGCGGTATATTTTGAGGAACAGGAGATAATTGCAAGGCTGAAGGGCAGTTTCTACGCTGAGACGGCGGACAGGCTGCCGGTGGTGGGCGACTATGTGAGATTCATCCACAATCCCATGGGGGACTCGGTGATACAATCCGTCTGCCCCAGGACGTCCCTGCTTCAGAGGCCTGACCAGGCTAAGACAGGGGTGATGCAGTACATGGTGGCAAACGTGGACTACTGCTTCATAGTCACGTCCCTGAACGATGACTATAACTACAACCGGATCGCCCGGTATGCCAGCGTGGCCCTCCAGGGCGGCGCGGTGCCGGTGGCGGTGCTGACCAAGGCGGATCTCTGCACCAACGTGGGAAGGTTCGTCACGGAGGTGGAGACCATTTCGGAAAAGATCCGGGTCCACGCGGTGTCGGCTCTGCTGGGTATCGGCATGGAGGAACTTAAGGAATACTTCGCTCCGGGCAGGACCGTCTGCCTGATGGGATCCTCCGGCGCAGGCAAGTCCACCCTCATCAATGCCGTGGCGGGCCGGGAGATAATGGGTACCGGTGCCATCCGGGAGACAGATTCCAAGGGCAGGCATACCACCACCCACCGCCAGCTGATACGGCTGGGGAACGGAGCTTTCGTCATAGACACTCCGGGCATGCGGGAGATAGGCATGGCCGGGACTGAAGATGGAATAGAGGATACCTTTGCCGACATAATCGAACTGGAAAACAGGTGCAGATTCAGAAACTGCCGTCATGAGACTGAGCCGGGCTGCGCCGTGAAGGCAGCCATTGCCAGCGGCGAGCTGTCCCGCAAAAGATACATGCTCTACAGGAGTCTGGGACAGGAAAACACCAATAATTACGCCAAAAAGAAAGAGATCTCCAGATCGATCAAAATGTACAAGAAGGGAAGGTGACCCTTCCCGATAAAAAAGCGGGCTCCGTGCCCGCTATTTTTTTATGAGACTTATGACTGCGATGAGTATCACGCCTATCAGTATTATGATGAGCGCGACCGCGTTTATGGATATGGCCAGCATGGTGCCGATGAAGGCGGTGACGCAGCCTGCCGTCACAGCCGAGACGGCCAGTTTTTTGTTGTAGCGCTTGCGGCGAACCACATTGATGCCGCCGGTGACCACCGAGATAGGAACGCTCCCGAGAAGCAGGGTGAGGGTGGTGATGGGAGACATCCCAAGGAGCATGAGGGCGGTGGTGGTGAAGGGCTTCGCGGGGATCCCCAGCATGTTAGTGAAGCCGAATACCAGAGTGAGACCGCCCAGAAGCGCCAGCTTCCAGCCTGAAAGAGAGGTGGCAGTTCCCGGTGCGCCTGAACTCAGGATCATTCTCACGATCAGGGCCGCCATGGCCGCTGTCAGCAGGATGACCAGGGCCTTCCTGATGGCCTCGCCGTTCATCCTGCCCACTGCCAGGGAGCCCAGGAAACTGCCCAGAGCAAGGCATCCCATGAATACCAGAAGCGTGGCGGTATCCACAGTGGGGGCGTTTCTGAGATAGAGGAAGGCGATGAAGGCTCCCGGCACGATGCCCGATGTGATCAGGCAGTCCGGGAGGGTCTCGGGATCGGCCAGCTTCAGCTTACGCACCACGTTGGTGTTCATGACGAAGTCGGATATCCCGATGGTGCACAAAAAATACACTATGGCTTCCGCCGCCAGTGTGCCTTTGAAACTGCCTCTCTGTGCCGCAAAAGATCCACGGTCAGACAGAGCGTCTCTTAAAATGTATATGGCATATATTATTCCTGCCGCAAGGAAAGCGGCTCCGATAAGGTGCTGTATAGACAACTATGTCTCCTTTTGTACGAGTTTTGCCGGGAAACAGGGAGATAAGTTCAGCTTATGGACTTTATGGCTGCCTCCACCGCTGCGGCCATCTGGTCCACGGTAAGCGAAGGCGGCTGTGGCTCCGGTCTTGCAGCTGCCTGTTCCGGGGTGAGGGGAAGGTGGATGAATCCCACCTGGATACCGGTGCCCCTGAAACGCTCCAGAAGAGTGTAGAACAGGTCATTGCACACGAAGGTCCCGGCAGAATATGAAACAGAAGCGGGGATTCCCGCGCTGCGTACGGCTTCCGCCATGTCAGATACCGGAAGCCCGGTGAAGATGCCGTCCGGTCCGTCCTGAACGATGACCTCATTCACAGGCTCCAGCCCGGCATTGTCCGGAAAGCGGGCGTTTCTCAGGTTGATGCCGATCTTTTCGGGGGTCACGTCTCTGCGGCCGTCGGCCTGACCCAGGCACAGGATCACGTCCGGCTGGAACTTAAGTGCGGCGTCTGTGACGGTCTTTCCGGCGAAGCCGAAGATGACGGGGACCACCATCTTGATGAGTCTGAAGTCGCCGATGGCGTCGGGCAGGGCGGTCAGGGTCAGAAGTGAGGAATTCACATTCTCACCGCCGAAGGATTCAAAGGCTGTGAGCAGCAGTTTTTTCATGTGGCTGAAGTCCTTTCGGAAGGTTGTTTTACATAAGTATTTTACAGGCAGGAGGGCACTTTGACAAGCCCTCCGGAGCAACCCAAAAACCTATTATTTCCTTGTATATACCGCCATTATTTGGTATAATAGACTGAAAAATTATGTGAAGGAGCCTGTCGACTCAGGCAGAGAGCTGATGATTAAAAGAGAGAAAACTGCAAAGCCTAAATCCTTACAACATTGGCAGATCATAGCCGGATTCCTGGTGGTGTACGATATTTTCGCCACCGCGGGGTCCTACTTTGCCGCGCTTCTTCTCAGGTTCGACCTGAGGATCAACGCCATACCGGGCACATATTTCAACGCATGGCTGAAGCTCATGCCTGTATACGTGCTCTTCTGCATCGTGATATTCATCCTGTTCAACCTCTACCGGAGCATCTGGCGGTTCGCCAGCTACGCCGAGCTTCTGAGGGTGACGGAAGCCAACCTGATAACTATGGTTTTCCACTTCGTTGCCATAACCATAGTCATTAGGCACATCTCGCCGTCATACACCAGGATGCCTTTCTCATACTACGTGATGGGCGCGGTGTTCCAGCTCATACTGGTGCTGGGAATACGTTTCGCCTACCGGTTCGTGGAACTTCTGACCAAGGCCAGCGAAGCCTCAAAGAAGAACGGCGACCGCATCATGATAATAGGTGCCGGCGAGAACGGAAGCGCTCTGATCAGGGACGTCAACAAGAGCAGAGAGTACAACGGCAAGGTCGTCTGCTTCATCGACGACAATCCCAACAAGTGGAACAGATACATTGAAGGAGTACCGGTGGTGGGCGACCGCAACGACATCCTTCTGAACGTCAAAAAATTCGACGTCAACAAGATATACCTGGCCATACCCAGCGCCACACGCCAGCAGAGGCGTGACATCCTGAACATCTGCAAGGAGACGGACTGCGAACTCAAGAACATTCCCGGAATGTACCAGTTCGTAAACGATGAGGTCACAGTCAATGACCTCAAGGACGTGGACATCGAGGACCTTCTTGGCCGCGACCCCGTAAGGATGAACATGGGCGAGGTCTTCGACGGCATCAGGAACAAGGTGGTACTGGTAACAGGCGGAGGCGGAAGCATCGGCTCCGAGCTCTGCAGACAGGTGGCAGCTCACGATCCGAAGCAGCTGATCATCTTCGACGTGTACGAGAATACCACCTATGAGATCCAGCTGGAGCTCAGGGAGAAATATCCCACCATGGATCTGGTGGTGCTCATCGGATCAGTCAGAGATTCCAGGAAGATGTACGAGGTGTTCAGCACCTATCATCCTGACATCGTATACCATGCTGCCGCGCACAAACACGTGCCCCTCATGGAGAACAGCCCCTGCGAGGCTATCAAGAACAACGTACTGGGCACCTATAACACCGCATATGCCGCCATGGCCTGCCGCTGTGAGAAGTTCATACTGATCTCCACGGACAAGGCCGTGAATCCCACCAACATCATGGGAGCCTCCAAGAGGATGTGCGAGATGGTCATCCAGTGCTTCGACGAGAAGATACGGAACGGCAGGCAGGAAGACCTGTTCAGGCTTCTGGACAGGCAGGGCTGGTACGGTTCTCTCTACGATGAAGAGGAGGCCGCCGACCTTAAGAACATCTGCACGGAGTTCGCCGCGGTGAGGTTCGGAAACGTCCTTGGAAGCCATGGCTCCGTGATCCCAATCTTCAAGAAACAGATAGAGCACGGCGGTCCCGTGACGGTGACCCATCCGGACATCATCAGATACTTCATGACCATTCCTGAAGCGGTCAGTCTGGTGATGCTGGCAGGCACCTACGCCACAGGCGGAGAGATCTTCGTGCTGGACATGGGAGACCCGGTGAAGATCGTGGATCTTGCCAACAACCTTATCAGACTTTCGGGTCTTAAACCCGGTGTGGATATCAAGATAGAATACACAGGACTCAGAGAGGGCGAGAAGCTCTACGAGGAGAAGCTCATGTCGGAGGAGGGTCTTTCCAAGACCGCCAGTGACAGGATCTTCATCGGAAAGCCGGTGGCCTTCGATAAGGACGAGTTCCTCAACAAACTCATGTCCCTTATGGACACAGCCTTTGCCAACGAGGAGAAAAAACTTCTCCTTCAGGTGGAGGACATAGTCACAACATACCACCCTGCAAGGAAGAATTAGCATGGAACAGAGAAAAATACCCTTCAGCCCGCCTGACATAACAGAGGCTGAGATAAACGAAGTGGTGGACGCCTTAAGATCAGGATGGATCACCACAGGCCCCAAGACCAAAGAACTGGAGCGCCAGGTGGCTCAGCGCTGCGGCACCGGAAAGGCCGCATGCCTGAACTCCAACACAGCATGCGCGGAGATGACCCTCCGCATCCTGGGCATCGGCCCCGGAGACGAGGTAATAGTACCGGCCTACACATATACGGCCAGCGCATCCGTTGCGGCCCACGTGGGAGCCACCATAGTTCCCGTCGACTGCGAGAAGGGCAAGTTCACCTGGGATCTCCGCAAACTGGAGGCCGCTATCAATGAACGCACCAAAGTGGTGGTGCCCGTGGATCTTTTCGGGATCCCCGCCGACGTGGATGCGGTACTGGAGATACTGGAATCCAAGAAACATCTTTTCACTCCCTCACAGAACAGACCAGAGGGACAGCCCCTGGATCAGACAGGCTTTGGAAAGAAGCTTCAGACCCTCATCGGAAGACCGGTGATCATGGAGGATGCGGCCCATTCATTCGGCGCCGTGTTCCGCGGAAGACCGGTGGGTTCCTATGCGGACTTCACAAACTTCAGCTTCCACGCCGTGAAGAACCTGACCACGGCTGAGGGTGGAGCAGTGACCTGGAGAGACATCCCGGGTCTGGATGACGAGGAGCTCTATCGTCTCTACATGCTCTACTCGCTGCACGGACAGAACAAGGACGCCCTTCAGAAGACACAGCTGGGCAGCTGGGAATACAATATCGCAGCCCCCTGGTTCAAGTGCAACATGACAGACGTTCACGCTGCCATCGGTCTGGCTCAGATGAGAAGGTACGACGACATACTTCTCAGGAGAAGACACATGATCGAGAAGTACGATGAAGCGTTCAGCGTTCTTCCGCTGGAACTTCAGAAGCACTATACCGATGAATATCAGTCCTCCGGCCACCTGTATCCCATCAGGCTCACAGGAAAGACCAGAGAGGAAGCCAGCGCCCTCATAACGAAGCTGGCGGAGAGGGGAGTTGCGGCCAACGTGCACTACAAGCCCATACCCCTGCACACGGGATATCAGGAGATGGGAGTGGATCCCGCCGACTATCCCAATGCCACAGAACAGTATTCCAACATGGTCACGCTTCCGCTTCACACCGTGATGACCGATGATGACCAGGATTACGTGATAGAGAGCGTTTTGGCATCTTACCGGGAACTTTTCCCGGAGGAACAGTAAGAAGCCTGAGAAGAACTTTTCGACAGAGGGAACGTAATTGAGACGAGAACTTAACTCGAGAAAATGGTACCGTCTTCCGAAGTGGGAGGATCTTCCGGATTCCATGAGGACGGATGCGGTCAGGCCGTATTATGACGTGCTCGCAAAACACCGGGGAAGCCTGGTGGTCAAACGTGCCTTCGACATCGTGGCCGGCTGCGTCACTTTTGTGGTGCTCGCGATCCCCATGGGTGTCATCGCAGTGATGATCAAGGCCGACTCGGAGGGACCGGTGTTCTATCGGCAGGAGCGGGTCACGGCTTACGGCGGGAAATTCCGGATCCACAAGTTCCGCACCATGGTAAACAATGCGGACAGACTGGGGTCCGCCGTCACCGTCAGCGGAGACAGCAGGATCACCAGGGTGGGCGCCAGGCTGAGAGACCACAGACTGGATGAATTCCCACAGGTGCTGGATGTCCTGACCGGAGACATGTCCTTCGTGGGAACGAGACCGGAAGCGGTGAAATATGTGGAGCGCTACACCCCTGAGATGATGGCAACGCTGCTCCTTCCCGCAGGCATAACGTCGGAAGCCTCAGTTGAATTCAAGGACGAGGCCGAGCTTCTGGAAAGCGCCGAAAACGCCGACGAGACCTACTTGAGAGACATACTTCCCAGGAAGATGGACATAAATCTGAGAACGGTCAGGGAATTCAGTCTCGGAAGAGAATTCAGGACCCTTCTGGGCACCGTATTCGAAGTATTTTTGAGGAAATGATGGATACGAACTTCAAGAGAGCATGGATAATATCTGACTGCGAGCCGCTTCCCACGGATGATGATCCCAGGCTGATGAGGGCGGGACTTCTGACGGAGTACCTGTCAAAGAAGGGCTGGAAAGTGACCTGGTTCGCCCCGGGATTCGACCACGGCAAGAAGACCGACCGCTTCGGATCCACTCAGGAGATAGAAATCAACGACAACGAGAAGCTGGTGGCTCTCTATTCCCCGGTGACCTATTCCAGGAACACCTCACCCAAGAGAGTGCTCTTCTACAGGAAACTTGCAGGTGAGCTCCGCAAAAGCTTCAAGAAGGAGAGTCTTCCTTACGTGATATTTTGCTCCTGGCCCACCCAGACCTTCGCTAAGGAGGCCCTGGATTACGGCAAAAAGACCGGAGTCCCGGTGGTGCTGGACGTGAGGGACCTTTGGCCGGACATCTTCACCAGAGTTTTCCCGGAGAGCATGCAGGGCCTTGCAAAGGTGGCTCTCATGCCTTCCATAAACGGAGCAAAAAAACTTTTCAGACAGGCCGACGCCATCACCGGCGTTACTCCGGGCTCGCTGAGATGGGGGCTTGAGAAGGCCGGAAGGCCGGGCGGTCCCATGGACAGGGTGGTCTACATAGGCTACGAGAACAGCGAGATCCAGGAGGAGGAACTTGCACCTGCCATGGAAGCATGGAGATCCATGGGGATCACAGAAGACACCTTCAACTTCACGTATTTCGGGACCTTCAGCATGAGCACCCTGGATATGGAAACTGTGATCAGGGCATTCAGAGAGATAGCTTCCGAGAGACCTGACGTGCGGCTGCTTCTTATCGGAGCAGGGGACGCTGAGCAGAAGTTCAGAGAAGCTGCGGGAGACTGCGACAAGATCGTCTTCCCCGGCTGGTGCTCCAATGTGCAGATACAGTCGGCTCTCAGACTCAGCAACGTAGGGCTGTATCCCTTCAGGAATCTGGAGGATTTCAGGGACGCCTTCGGAAACAAGATAATCGGCTACATGGCAGCAGGTCTTCCGGTGATGTCCTCACTGGAAGGATTCTCAAAGGCCTACATGGAACAGTACGGGACGGGACGCACCTACCGTGAGGGAGATGTGTCTTCCGCAAAGGAAGTCATGCTGAACTTCCTGGCCGATGAAGAGGAGAACCGCGCCATGGGCGGAAGAGGCCTTGAGCGGTTCAGAGAAGACTTCGACATGCCGGTGGTGAACCGTAAGCTGGAGGAACTCTTTACGGAACTTATAGAGGGAATTTTATGAGAAAAGTAGTAAGCGTAGTGGGAGCCAGACCCCAGTTCATCAAACTGTCTGCGGTCTCTCCTGAACTGAGAAAAGAATACAAAGAGGTGATCGTCCATACCGGACAGCACTTCGACTACAACATGAGCGAGCAGTTCTTCGAGGAACTGGAGATACCTCATCCGGACTACAATCTGGGCATATCCGGCGGTTCACACGCCGTCATGACCGGAACCATGATGATGGAGATCGAAAAGGTCCTGATCGAGGAAAGACCTGACTGGCTCATGATATACGGGGATACAAACTCCACTCTGGCGGCAGCCATAGCCGGAGCCAAGCTGCACATCCCCATCTGCCACGTTGAGGCAGGAACCAGGACCCATTCCATGACCAACCCCGAGGAGATCAACAGGGTCTGTGCGGATCACGTATCATCGCTGCTTCTGGCGGTGACCGATGAGGACTACGCCAATCTGGAACTGGAGAATCTGGGCAGCAGGGCGGTGCTGGTGGGAAACACCATGTACGACGCTTTCGTGAAGAACAGCATGAAGAAGTCTCCTTCGGATTTCACTCTGACTAAGCTGGACGGTTCCGGAGAGGTCAGCGTTCCCGGCGAGTACTATTACATGACCTGCCACAGAGAGGAAAACACCAACGACGATGAGTCGCTGAACGGCATACTGAGGGCCATGAACAGTCTGGATGCTCCCACCATCTATCCGGTGCATCCCAGGAACAAGAAGAGAGCCCTGAGACTGAACAGTCAGTACGGATACGAGAACGTGATACTCTGCGAGCCCGTGGGCTATCTGGAGAGCGCCTGCCTGGTAAGGAACGCAAAAAAGATCGTTACCGATTCCGGCGGCCTTCAGACAGAAGCCTTTTTCGCCGAGAAGAAGTGCGTGACAGTGCTGGACTTCGTGGTCTGGCCCGCCACCATGGTGTCCAACAGAAACGAGCTGGCGAGACCTGACGAGAAGGACATTCTGGAGAAGCTGTCCCACGTGCAGACCATAGATCCGGAATACAAGCCCTTCGGCGACGGACATGCTGCCCGCAGGATCGTGGAAGCTCTCATGAAGTATGACGAGAACAGATGAAGATACTTTACATAACATTTGCTGATTTCAATATAAAGACCTCAGGCTCCTCGGTGAGGCCCCAGAAGATCTATGACGCGTTCCTCCGAAAGGGTCATGAAGTGATCCTTGTGAAGGGTGACGACTTCATCACCCACGACAATTCGGAGCACAGGCGGAGCGTTGCGGAAGCCAACGCCTGGCTGGACGGAAACACTCCGGACATCTGCTACGTGGAGAATGCCACACATCCTCTTTTCCTGAAGGAGGACAGGAAGCTGATCAGAAGGGTCCACGACATGGGAGTGCCGGTGGGATATTTCTACAGAGACTTCTACTACAGATATCCCGAGATGTACGGCCCGGGAGAGGGTCTGAGGAACAAACTGATCTACCACTACACACTTCCTCTGTTCAAGAGGGACGAGAGGTTCGTGGCGAAATATGCGGACATACTGTACATGCCCTCCGATGCGGCCTGCGGAGTGATCCCGCACCCGGATCCAAGAGCTCTTCCCCCGGCAGGGGAGGTCATGGATCCGCCGGTACCGGAGAGCCGCATGAGCCTGTACATAGGCGGGATCGCCACAGGATACGGCTTCGGAGACATGCTCAGAGCCTATGACATTCTTAACGCAGAGGGGACGGAGGAGTATCCGCTTACGGTGGTCTGCAGGGCTCAGGAACTGGCCCTTATAGGAAAGACCGAGGAGGAGCTGGAACGTGAGCACCCATATCTCACCATAGCCCACGCATCGGGAGAGGAACTCAACAGGTACTACGACCAGGCGGCGGTATGCATGGTCCCCAAGGAAAACGACCCCTACAACGATCTGGCGGTAAGCGTCAAGCTCTACGAGTATTTTTCACACGGAAAGCCGTTCATTGCCAGGCCCGGCAAGGCTTCGGTGGGGCTTTTCAGGGACAGCGGCGCTGCAGTGTTCGCCGAAGATTACACCATAGAGGCCATGGCGGACGCGGTCAGGGATTTCTTCAAGGATCCCGTGAGGATGAAGGAGATGCACCTGGCTGCCCTGAGATTCATAAGAGAAGGCAATACATGGGAGGACAGAGCGGAACAGATCTGTACCGACCTTTCAAAGATATCAGAGAAAAGAGGAAAGAAAATTGGCTGACAAAGATTATTTCGTTCACGAATCATCTTATGTGGACGACGGAGTTGAAATAGGACAGGGCACCAAGATCTGGCATTTCTGCCACATCCAGAAGGGTGCCGTCATAGGCGAGAAGTGCTCCCTTGGACAGAACGTCAACGTGTCCAACAATGTGCACATCGGAAACGGCGTGAAGATCCAGAACAACGTATCCGTGTACGAGGGAGTCACCTTGGAGGACAATGTTTTTTGCGGTCCCTCCATGGTGTTCACCAATGACCTGACCCCCAGAGCCAGGTTCCCCAAGGGAAGCGCGGGCTACAAGAAGACAGTGGTCCATCACGATGCCACCATCGGCGCCAACGCCACGGTGGTCTGCGGACACGACATCGGCGAATACGCCACCATCGCCTCCGGCGCAGTGGTGACCAAGAACGTGGAGCCCCATGCCCTCATGGCGGGAGTCCCGGCCAAGAGGATCGGATGGGTCTGCGAGTGCGGACAGGTACTCAGGGAGAAAGACGGCTTTTATGTCTGCCCCGACTGCGGCAGGCGTTATGAATATACAGGCGTTGCATTAAAGGAAAAGAACGAGTAAAGGAGCAGGATTAATGAAATATGCGCTTATAGGATGCGGCAGGATCGCAGTTAACCACGTTAAAGCATGCGACAACAACGGACTGGAGTTCGTTGCGGCCTGCGATACAGTACCGGAGAACATCGACATTCTTTTCGGTAAGCAGATGCCGAAGGATGCGGACAAGATCGCAAGATACACAGACTACAAGGTGATGCTTGAGGAGCATCCGGAGATCGAGCTGGCAGCCATCGCCACCCCCTCCGGCGACCACGCTGAGATCGCAAAATATCTTATCAACCACGGAGTGAACGTCATAATCGAGAAGCCCATGTCCATGAACATGAAGGACGCCGACGAGATCGTGCGTCTGGCCGAGGAAAAGGGCGTAGTGGTATCCGCCTGCCACCAGAATCGTTTCAATATCGCGGTGCAGCAGACCAAGAAGGCTCTGGACGAGGGACGTTTCGGAACACTGAGCCACGGTTCCATCCACGTGAGATGGAACAGGAACAAGGGCTACTATGACCAGGCACCCTGGAGAGGCACCTGGGCAGACGACGGCGGATGCCTGATGAACCAGTGCATCCACGGAATAGACCTTCTCAGATGGCTCATGGGCGGCGAAGTGGACACGGTGTACGGAGTTACTCGCCAGCAGTTCCACGATTACCTCGAGGCTGAGGACGTCGGAATGGCAGTGGTCACCTTCAAGAACGGCGCAGTGGCCACCATCGAGGGAACCACCAACGTATATCCCAAGAACCTGGAAGAGACCCTCTATCTCTTCGGTGAAAAGGGTACCGTGAAGATCGGCGGCACCTCCACCAACAACATCGACGTATGGGACTTCTCCGACGAGACCGAGGCCGATCAGCAGAACAAGGGCTTCAAGGAGCAGACCTCCAACGTGTACGGAAACGGTCACACCAGCCTTTACGCCGACGTGATCGACGCCATAAAGAACCACCGTCAGCCCTACGTTGACGCCAGGGCGGGCAGGAACGGTCTGGAGATGGTGCTTGCCATCTACAAGTCCATGAAGACCGGACAGCCCGTTAAACTTCCCCTTGAGGACTTTGCCTCAACAGACATGAAAGGCACGTTCTAAGCGGGTGTTTTGTCCCTCACAGGGGGCGCAAAAAACATAATTCAGACAAGAACATCAATACAGGTGAACAAATGGAATTCAGAGATCTAAAGAAACAGTATCAGGTCCTCAAGACCGCCATCGACACTTCCGTTCAGGAAGTCTGCGCAAAGGCAGCTTTCATCGGAGGAAGCAACGTAAAGGAACTTGAAAAGGATCTGGCAGAGTACGTAGGCGTGAAGCACTGCGTGTCCTGCGCCAACGGGACCGATGCCCTCCAGCTTGCCCTCATGGCATGGGGGATCGGCAAGGGAGACCTGGTCTTCGTACCGGACTTCACATATTTCTCCTCCGGAGAAGTGGTGAGTGCAGTCGGCGCCACACCTCTCTTCGTGGACGTGGACAGAAGATCCTACAACCTGGATCCTGCCAGACTTGAAGAGGCCATAGAGAAGGTCCTGGCTGAGGGCAAGTATGCTCCCAAGGCAGTGATCGCAGTGGACCTTTTCGGACTTCCCGCGGACATGCCGGCCATCAGAGCCATCTGCGACAGGTACGGACTTCTCCTTCTGGAGGACGGAGCCCAGGGCTTCGGCGGAGCCATCAACGGCAGGAGAGCATGCTCCTTCGGAGACATCTCCACCACCAGCTTCTTCCCGGCAAAGCCTCTGGGCTGCTATGGAGACGGCGGAGCAATCTTCACTGACAACGACCAGTGGGCTGACCTTCTCAGATCCTATGCCGTTCACGGCAAGGGAAGCTCCAAGTATGACAACATCAGGATCGGAATGAACAGCAGACTGGACACGGTCCAGGCAGCTGTGCTTCAGGAGAAACTCAAGGCTTTCAAAGAATACGAGGTGGACGCTGTCAACAAGGTGGCCTCATGGTACGATGAGCTTCTCAAGGATACTCCTCTGGTACTTCCCGAGGTGAAGGAAGGTTTCCTTTCCTCCTGGGCACAGTACACGGTCCAGCTTCCCGCAGGAACTGACAGAGCAGCACTTCAGGCAGCTCTCAAGGAGAGGGGCATCCCCACCATGATCTACTACATCAAGCCCATGCACATCCAGGGAGCCTTCGAGGGCACTGACAGCGCTGTGGCAGACTGCCCGGTGACGGATGAGATCTGCAACACCGTGCTCAGTCTTCCCATGGATCCCTATAAGACTGAGGATGACGTAAGACTGGTGGCCGAAGAGCTCAAAAAACTCATATGAAGATACTTTACATCGGCATGTTAAACTCCAGCCACACAGTGAAGTGGGTCAACGCCTTCAGTAACAGAGGTCATCAGGTCATGGTGGCGACCCTGGCGGGGCAGACGGATCTCAGGTCTGAGATCCGCCCTGACATCCGGGTGGCTGAGCTTCCCAAGAGCGGCTTCAAGGGATATTACCTTAACGGTCCGGCTCTTCGGAAACTGTACAAGGAATTCAGACCGGACGTTTCCAACGCCCACTATGCTTCAGGCTACGGCACCCTGGCGAGAATGGCAGGGATCCCTGACCTGATACTTAGCGTGTGGGGAAGTGACGTCTACGAGTTCCCGTACCAGAGCCGGTTAAAGGAAACCATACTCAAAAAGAATATCAACTACGCCTCACACATCTGTTCCACCAGCCATTGCATGGCCCGTCAGGTGGAAAAGATCATGGGGCGTAGCATGGACATAACCATCACTCCCTTCGGAGTGGACACGGAGAGGTTCCGCCCGGCAGAGGGCAGTAAAGAAGATCCGGAACACAAGGTGGTCTTCAGCTTCGCCAAACTCCTGATCCCCAATTACAGGGCTGACCTTCTGATAGAGGCTTACCGGCTGTTCGTGAAGGAGACTGAAGGGGCCGCGGAGGGATCCGAACTCAGGATCTACGGTGACGGATCCGACCGCGGGAAACTTGAAAAGCTGGCCGCCGACACCGGCCTTCCCGGCATCAGCTTCATGGGGATGATCCCCAACACTGAGATGCCGGAGGCACTCAGGGGGAGCGATGTTTTTTGCTGCGTATCCGACAGCGAGAGCTTCGGAGTCTCAGCCGTTGAGGCCATGGCCTGCGGAATACCTGTGATCGCCACGGATACGGAAGGTTTCGTGGAAGTGGTCAGCGAGGACACCGGATTCATCGTGCCGAGAAACGATGTCAGAGCCATTGCGGACAGGATGAAGCTTCTCTATGAGAACGAGGCTTTGCGTAAGACCATGGGCGAAGCAGGGCGCAGAAGAGTTCTGGAAAACTACGACTGGAACCTGAACGTTGATACCATGCTGGAACTTTACAGAAAAGTGATCGGAGGATAATGGACTTTTCTTTTTCAAAAATTAAAAATACGGCGAAGGAGAAACTGGGATCCCTCTGGAAGTCCGGCGGAGTCCACGTGATATCCGGAAGCTTCCTTAACAAGTTCGTGGCCTTCTTCGGATCCATCGTCATAGTGAGGCTCCTGACCAAGGCGGACTACGGCGGCATCAGATATGTGGAAAATCTTTACAATTTCTTCTTCCTGGTGGCCGGAATGGGCATATCCAACGCTGTGCTCAGATTCGTGGTCCTGGAGGATGATCTGAAGGAGAAAAGATCCGTCTACCGCTTCATGGCCCGCACGGCGCTGATCTTCAATGTGGCGCTGGTGCTGGTCGGACTGGTGATCAACAGGTTTTACCCCCATAACGGAGAATTCGGAAGCTACGGGTATCTTTTGTACATAATGCTCCTGATGCTGCCCGCCCAGTACTTCAACGACAACAGCCTGACCCTGGAGAGGGCCATGTTCGACAACCGCAGGTTCGCCTACCTGAATCTGGGCTTCGCAGTGACCGTCATACTGGGTAAGGTCATAGGTGCCTGGAGGGGGAACCTTCTGGTATACGTGATCCTGGGAGTTGCCATCCAGCTGGGATTCGCCATATATCTTGGGATATCAAATCACAGGAAATACTTCAGAGAGGTTGAGGCCGGACCGGTACCGGGTGAGAAGAAAAAGCGCATCATCACTTACTCTCTCCAGTACATGGTCACCAACGGAATGTGGGCGCTATTCATGCTTCTGGACGTATATCTTTTGGGCCGGATACTTAACGACCCGGAGATCATCGCAGACTATAACGTGGCCTTCACCTGGCCTGCCAACGTTTCCATAATCTGCCAGGCCGCAGCCATGTTCATCAACCCGTATTTCATCAAGAACGAGAACGATCCGGTCTGGGTAAGGAAGAATTTCCGCACCATGTACGGGATCAACTTCCTGGCGGTACTGGCGGTGTCCGTGGTCATGATAATTCTGGCCAAACCGCTGATCTTCATCAACGGCGGACCCAAGTACTACAATGTGATCCCCCTCATGAGGATCATCGTGATCGGATCTCTCATCAATAACGGTCTGAGATACATGATAGCAAACTGCCTTGCAGCCATGGGCAGGATAAAGGTAAACATGGCTGTATCCGTAGTCGGAGTTGTGACCCTGGCGGTTCTGGATATGCTCCTGATCCCCAGGTTCCACGAGTACGGCCCGGCCTATGCGGGGATCATAGTTCACACTGTGATGGCTGCCATAATGTTCGTGGCGTTCAACAGGGAATACCACATTATTGGCGGACCCAAGGCCGAGTCATTACCCACGGAGGAAAAAGATGACTAAGATAAAAGAGTTTTTCTCTTCAAGAAACAATCTGGAATATCTCATAGGCGGGGTGATCTTCATCGTGCTTTCGGTGATTCTGATCTGGTCCGCATCCATGAGAGATTCGGATACCACGATATCCATTGACAATCCGCAGATGTATGACGCGGTCATGGAATCTCTGAACGACCCGGTCATCACCCTGGACGAGGCAGCTCAGGTGAAGGAACTGGTCATTAAGGAGCACAAAGGGCTGGATGATCTGTCCGACCTGGAGGAGTTCACGGGGCTGGAGATACTTACGATCAACAGCTGCACAATGGACTCGCTGGAAGGCATACAGAACTTCAAGCACCTTCAGAAGATAATCGTAGTATCGACCACACTGGACGCCACACCTCTTACTGACGCAGGGCTCAGCGAGCTCAGAAACGTACAGCTTACCGGCGTCCATCTGGATGATACTCAGCGTTTCATAGACAACTATCCTGATCTGGAGGTGATGTACCTGAGAGAGACGGGAGCTTCCGGCAAGATCACCGTCAAGGACATGCCTAACCTTACCAAACTTGAACTGAGAAACGATGATGTGACGGAGGTGGAACTGGAGAATCTGCCGCTTCTCTTCGAAGTCAACTATGACCGTCTTCAGATCACTGACATCGAAGGGACTCTGGACATTCCCACCATCGAAAAACTGGTGCTCACCTTCACCCCCCTGACAAACATCGACGGCATAAGCCGCCTGGAGAACCTCAAGGAGATCAGGCTTCAGGGCACAGAGGTGACGGATCTATCCGAGCTTGCTGAGATAGAAGGATTCAACTCAATTTATCTGGACAAATGGTTTGACAGGTCGAAGATAGAATTCCTCAGGGACCACTTCCGTGAGGGAGACATCTACACCAAAATGTATTTTCTGGGGGACTTAGCATGATCTTAACCGTCGTAAGCGCAGCAGTGACTGCATATCTTTCGTTCAGGCTGTTCAGGCAGGCGTCCGGAACTCTGTCCCTGGGAAAGATAAACGTAATTTCATACGTATACTACCTGAGCGTTCTTCAGGTCCTCATCGGGGCTATCCTGGAGAACCTGGGATACGCCAAGCACTACACACTGGATTATCTGGCCTTCAGAACGGACGCCATCGAGGACGCCACGGTGGCCGCATACCTGATGATGATAGGACTTCCCTTCGTCATGCTCACGGTATACAAGGTGCTCAGATTCGATCCGGCCAAACAGTATGAGGACTTCCTCAAAAAAGACATAGTGGAGAAACACAACGATCTTTTGTTCTGGTTCCTCCTCATAGTTTCCGTGATACAGTGCGCTCTTCTCGGACTCATGATCATCAAGATCGGATATATTCCGGCCATGAAGATCGTTTTTTCCGACAGCAGCATGAACTATGGCCTTGAGAGGCAGAGAATAGAAGCCATCCAGCTTTTCGGCATCAGCTACATCAAGAACCTGCTGATCATCTTCGGAATACCCATTGTGTCATACATAACCTTTGCGTTTGCGGTGGCCAGCAGGGAGCTTAAGTGGATAGCTCTGGCTTTCGTGATGTTCATTGCGTCAGGTATCACCAACACCTATGACTTTTCAAAGAGCCCCATGATCTTCCACCTGTTCGTGTTCATGCTGATGATCATCTACTTCAGAAAGGGCATCAGGAACATCGTCATGGTGGGCTTCGGAGCCTGTATGGCAGCCATTCTGGTGGTGATGTACAGAGCCACCGGCTTCGGCTCCGCACTGAATGACATTTACGGAGGCATCCTGGGAAGGACGCTGTTCACTCAGTTCGGAGTGCTTGCATATCACATGGAATACTTCGGAAAGATCGGCGGATTCCTGGCAGGCAGAAGTCTTTCACCGTCCATACTGAGACTCATCGGAATGGATCCGGCAACACATATGAGAAGTGGCAAGGTGATCATGGGATTCTACGGATCCAGAAGTGTGTATGACGGCACCGCAGGAGTCATGAACACCAACTTCGTCGGAGAGGCCTACGCCAACTTCGGCTGGGCAGGCCTGGTATTCTCCATCGTGTGGGTAGGCCTGGTCATCAGCCTTCTGTTCTATATGATAATCAAGATCAAGAAGACTCCGGCTACCATAGCTTTCCTGGCTGTGATGACCAAGAGCATAGGAGCCATGACTCAGGGCGGATTCTTCGACTTCATATACAGCTTTTCGACCATAGTGACTATAGTCGGATTCCTGATCATCATTTATTTCAGCGATATCACAGGCCTGCTGACAGGTAAGAGAAAAAAGGCAAAGATCGCCGCTGCGGCGGCAGGAGCCGGAGTCGCAGAGACCGCGGAGACCGCAGTGCCTGCAGAGACCGTGACCGAAGAGCCGCAGACGGCCAGTGAGGATGTGACCCGGAACGATGTCTGAAAAAGTCTGTCATCTCACAAGCGTACACAGAAGGTACGACACAAGAATATATGAGAAGGAATGCGGTTCTCTGGCCCGCGCGGGCTACGAGGTCGTTCTCATAGTGAATGACGAGAACGGCGGTGAGACCGCGGACAACGGAGTCCGCATAGTTTCAACAGGTCTCTCTTTCAAGAGTAAAAGAGACCGCATGACCAAGGGCTCCAGAGCGGTGTACGAGCTTGCCCTTAAGGAGGATGCAGCCCTGTACCACATCCATGATCCGGAGCTGATCCCCTACGGCCTGAAGCTGATAAAGAAGGGATATCCCGTTATCTGGGACAGCCATGAGGAATACATGAGCCTGATAGACAGGAAGGAATACATTCCCGGAGCCATGAGGAGACCTGCTTCTCTGGCTTTCCGCACGTTCTACAGGCATGCCCTCAGGAAATTCAGCGCTGTGGTGACGGTGACCCCTGGGCAGGAGCCCTTGATCCGTGACTACTGCAAGTCTGTCACCATGGTCACCAATTATCCCATAGTAGATCCTGAAGCGTCATGTGAGCACGAGTACGATTCCAAAAAGATCGCATTCGCAGGAGGCATCAGCTACCAGTGGGATCACAGGGAAATAATAGAAGCCATCGCAGAGGACCCTGAAGTCAGATACGTACTTCTGGGACCTGTTGTGGGCAGCAACTATATGGAGGAACTCAGGGCACTTCCCAACTGGGATCAGGTGGATTACCTGGGAAAGATACCTCACAGTGAGGTTGCGGGTGTTTTGAGGCAGTGTTCCGTAGGAATGGCGCTTCTCAAGCCTTCCAACAACACTTTCGGAAAGCAGGGGACCATAGGCAACACCAAGATCTTCGAGGAAATGGAGGCCGGACTGCCCGTGATCTGCACGGATTTCGATCTCTGGAAAGATATAGTCGGCAAGTACTCCTGCGGGATCATGGTGGATCCGGAGGACATTCCGGGGATCAGAGCCGCGATACTGAAGCTCACCTCTGATCCTGAACTGTGCCTTGAGATGGGGCAGAACGGAAGAAGAGCCATTCTGGAAGAATACAACTGGGGCACCCAGGAAAAGATCCTTCTGGACCTTTACCGCCGGGTACTGGATACTGCAAAACATTAGGAGACAGCCTTGTTCATTCTCATAGTCTCAAACGGTTATCCCACAAAAGAATACAAGCGCGGGATCTTCGCCCTGGATCAGGCTAAGGCCCTTAAGGCTGCCGGCCACAAGGTTGCCCTGGTGGCGCTGGACCTGAGATCCATAAGGAGAAGGAGAGCCCTGGGCTACAGCAGACTCAGTGTGGAGGGCATCGACGTATTCTCCGTGAGCATCCCTCTGGGCAAGGTGGCCGGGGGACTGTCCGACAAGGTGGCCAAGTCCGCCCTGAGATCCGCGTACAAAAAAGCAGTGGCGGAACTGGGCACACCGGACGTGATCCACGCCCACTTCTACGATATGGGAATAGCCGCTGGCGCCCTCAGTCAGGAGACGGGGATACCTCTGGTCATCACCGAGCATTTCTCCGGACTTAACAGGGATGAGATATCCGACAGACTCAGAGAGAGGGCTGTCAAAAGCTATGAGAAAGCCAAGGCTCTCATAGCTGTAAGCGGCAGTTTTGCGGACAAACTCAGGAATAATTTTGATCTCAGCTTCCGCATAGTCCCCAATGTGGCGGACACGGGAGCATACAGCGGTGTGTGCCGCAGGGGCCGGGAGGAAAACAGTCCCTTCAGATTCATATCTGTAGGAAACCTGGTTCCCATCAAGGGCTTCGGCGACCTTCTGGAAGCATTCAGGGAGGCATCGGACAGGGCCGGAACGGACCTGGAACTCACCATAGTGGGCAAGGGACCTGAAAGAGAAACATTGGAACAGAAGGCCCGGGATCTGGGCATCGCAGATAAGGTGCATTTCACAGGTCAGCTGGACAGAAGGGAGATAGCGGAACTTTTCGCGGAGAGCGACTGTTTCGTGCTCCTGTCTAAAGCTGAGACCTTCGGCGTGGCATACATCGAGGCCATGGCTGCGGGACTTCCGGTCATAGCCACGGCCTGCGGCGGACCGAATGACTTCGTGGACGGCGAAAACGGTATGCTGGTACCGGTAGGGGACAGGGAGGCTTACGTCAAAGCCCTCCTCCATATGTCCGTGCACGCCGGCGAATATGACACAGAAAACATCAGGGAGAAGGTCCTGTCCGGGTTCTCTCCCGAAAAGATAGCTGATGACCTGGTACACATATATGAAGAGGCCATCGGTAAACATGGGGTAAAATGACAGATGGCAGGAAGTAACGTCACACTTAAAGATTTCGTAAAGGGCAGCGCGATCCTTACGGTGGCCAACGTCATCCTTAAGGCCATGAACTTTTTCCTGCTGCCCCTCTATACGAAGTATCTGGCCCCGGCGGACATAGGGATCTCGGACACAGTGACCAACCTGATGTCCTTCATCTATCCCATCCTGGTACTGGGCTTCGACTCAGCCTTCAGCGCTTTCTACTTCGCCAAGGAGGATCCTGCCAGATGCAGGAGGGTATACAGGGTAGTCAGACAGGTGACCATGATATCCAGCGCCTTCATGATCCTGGTGATCGCCCTGGCAGGACAGATATCCGGCTGGCTTTTCGGGACTGATGCGTACAGAGTTGCGGTGATCATCGCAGCCTTCACCGTGGTGTTCGAACTGTGGGCTCTTCCGGATGCTCTGGACGTGAGGATGGAGAACCGGATGGCGGTCTACGGACTGGTGACGGTGATCACTTCGGCTGTGATGCTGGGCGCCAACATCCTGTTCGTCGCTATCCTGAAGAAGGGATACATATCGCTGATAATCAGCGCATGTCTGGCAAACTTCATCCGGATGATAATGTTCAGGGCGGCGGCCGGCAGGAAGCAAAAAACTTCCTTCGACAGAGAGCTGTTCAGGGACATGTTGAAATACGCACTGCCTCTGGTTCCAATGGTGGTGGTCAGCTGGGTGCTGACACTGTCGGACAGATATATTTTGCTCTACTACTGGGATGAGAGCGTGGTGGGACTCTACGGTGTGGCCCAGAGGTTCGCCAATGTGCTTAACATCGTGGTGTCCAGTGTGGCGCTGGCCTTCACCACCTTTGCCTTTGCAAACGTGGAGGAAGATGACGCCAAGGACAAGTACCGGCAGGTCCTGAACTACGTGTTCATAGTGCTTCAGGCCATGGTCTTCGTCATAGCCACCTTCGCGCGGCCCGTCATAGACATCATGACGAAACCCGCCTTCCACGAGTCCTACGTTCTGGTGCAGCCG
>JAEEGF010210973.1_pt1 | contig 26441 bp, 25 predicted proteins | sample 9134171 | NCBI WGS metagenome assembly JAEEGF01 (sample SAMN16246542, study PRJNA631951) | gut metagenome | biome: gut microbiome; feature: rumen; material: AP-attached | host: Bos | place: Iran: Karaj | collected 2018-10 | reverse complement strand
ATATCCAAAATCATAGATATACGGATAAAATGTTGTATATACATTACCTAAATTATAACCGTTAACAGTCCTAAATGGAGCATCCAAATGATATGGTTCATAATTATTTATTTTTAATTTTTCCCCAAGTGTTTTATTTAATGTGTAAAATGTTTGGCTTCCAAATATTTTAGAATCTCTTGGAAAATTACCCTCTTGTAGTGCCATATCCAGATTTTTCAACTGTCCTCCACAATATATTGATATGTAATCAAAGAAATTAACATTTTTTGTATCCCTTCCCAAAACCTTAGCAAGCGGAATAAAAGAAACGATGAAAATCAAAAATACTACTATAATTTTTTTAAATGCATTAAGTGAAAAATTATTTTTATAGTTTGATTTAATATTTTTTACAATAAAAATCATTGCAATAAAAGCAAATGCATAATAAAATGCCCCAGTTCTAGATCCATCTAAAAAGGTTGATATAATAGCAACAATTGAAATTGCTACTTCAACTTTATTTATTTTTTTATTATAAAAGTAATTGGTTACTAAAATATAATTAAATATATAACCAACAGCAATAATAGCAAATCTTAAATTTGAAACTATAAATGGTAATTTTACAATATTATAATTATCTGTAAATTTAGAAAGATAATCATATTTACCAATCGAACTTATTATGCTACTAATGCTCGTTATATTTCCACCTACTGAAGAAACTACATAATAAAGAAATATTCCACACGCAACAATAGATAAAACTAAATATGCAATTTCAAAATATAATGGCAGCTGAATCTGACTTAGTTTGTTTAATTTTTTTAATCGATTTTTTTTGCACTTAATCACATAATATTTCTTCACAAAATAACATACAATGCAAAATTCACTAACTCCTAAGAAAACAACAAGGAAAGTGTTAAAATGTAAATCAAAAGACCACTTTTTGCAATTAATAAGTGCCATAAATGATAAAGCTAAAAATCCAAACGAAAACAAAAAACTAGGTTCAAAAATATCCTTATTTGTTTTTTTAAATATCAAAGCTAAAATTACAATCAACAAAACAAACAATATAGAAAGAAGAATCATTATATCATTCTCCTTTCTTCATCTTTTAAAATACTATCAATTACTTTTTTAGTGTAATATCCTTCTCTTATGTTTTTTCCAATTATCGAGGCATTTTTTATTTTTACTTTATAATCATCAAATTTCAAATCATTGATTTCATAAATATTTGATATGACATATCCAATATTATTTTTTTTAACGAAATCAGCGCTAGCAGCCTTATCCCATACAATTACAGGTATTCCAGATGCTAAATAACATGACAATTTATGTGGACAATTGTATTTTGTATAATTTTTTAATCCACTATCATCCATTGTTTCATCATAATTTCCATCCCACACCAAACCAATATTACCGTTAATTTTTTGTGGAAGTTCATCTGGAGAATATTTCCCTTTATATATTATTTTTTTATTATTAAATTCCGTATCACCAACTCCATATACATTTAAAACAAATCTCATTTTTTCTTCTTCTAATTGTCTAAGAAAAGGTGCTTTATCAAGATTTCCCGTATATACAACCTCAACATTTTTTATTACATCAGATCTTTTTAATTTGTTATCACACAAATAATCGAACATTTCTAAAACATATATTTTGTTCTCAGGAATTCCTTTTAAAATTAAATAATCTTTCATTTTTTGATTGTGGCATATAATAGTCTTACAGCTATTAACAAATTTTATTTCCTTTTTATCAATCTTGCAATTATTTCCGCGTAATCCTTCTAAATCATGTATTAAAGCAATCTTATTTTTAGCTAAATTCATCAATGGAAGAAAGTTTGCAATAGGACATTGAACAATGGTCAACTCATTTCTTTTTAACCTAGTTAATAAAAAAAATAATTTTTTCACTAAATAAACGAATCTTGCAACCTTACTTTTACCTTCGTTACCGTTCATTCTTAATGTAAAAATCTTAGCATTATAATTTGTTTTCAAAATTCTTTCAATATCAACTTTTGCCTTCGGACCTGCATTAAGATTAGTTGCAACATACTGACTAATTACTCTCATTAACACACCTACAATCTTATAATTTCATTATACACTCTTTCTGAATTTTTACAATCATTATAAACAAACACACTATCAATGTTTTTCATATATTTATCTTCAATTTTAAAATTAGCCTTGCAATACTTAATAATATATTTAACAACTTCAGCTGATTCTTCTGCTACAGGGCCAAATCCATTTTTTCGATGATTAAACCAACCTTCTTTATAATGCTTTGTCACAAATTCATTATAGTCAAATTGAAAATACACACTTGGTTTTTTTAAATAAGCCACATCAAAAAAAACGCTTGAATAGTCTGTAACCAACAAGGAACATTCATTTAGTAATGATTGAACATCATGTTGCTCTTTGCTTGCAATAATAACATTTGGCATATCATTGTCAAATGCCTCTACAAAAGATTGCATTTCGTAATGAGGATAAAAAAGTACTTTATAGTTGTTTTTTTCTAAAAACATATTCAATTTCTTATTATTCAATAACTCATACCACTTCTTGAAAAAAAGACTATTTTTAAATTCATTTATATTTTTACAATAAAACAATGTAGTACGCCATGTTGGCATTATCAATATTGTGTTTTTAGGATTACTCTTTAAAAAATCATATCTTACAAACCCTGTATATTTTAATATCTTATCTGTAAATCCACTGGTTTTCAACAAATAATCATATTCAGGTTTTGCTCCACATATAAACAAATCAATATTTATTCTTTTTGGATTAAAAATATCAATATGATTCTGTGTAATACCATGTTGTAAAAAAATTCTTTTCCCTTTTATATGCAACCTATATTTAGATTCTAATTTATTAAACAATCGCATTTCTGGGGAAAAGCCCATAATATGTGTGCTTATTAATTTTCCTGCTGTAATAAAAAGAATATAATGTTGAAAACTTCTTAAATATACGATATCATCTTTACATTCAATTTTATTTAAATCTGGCGAGTTTTTAGAAATAACATATTTTACATTTAATTTCGGCTTATTCTTCTTCAAGTACTTATAAAAGGCAAAGCCATTATCTCTTGCTTCATCTCCTCTTTCTGAAATAAGCCATACACATTCATTTTTTATTCTAAACAATTTGCATATACAAAAGATGATTATATATTTAATCAAAACAAATAATTGAAGTGCTCTCAATTTTACTTTTTTTACATTCATTTATACCACCTTTTTTTTATGAAACTATAGCATTTCCAACTCGTCTTAAAAAAACAGTCACCAAACTGTAATGACAATAATCCAACTTTGTCTCTGAAAGACAATTTACTCTTTCTAAATAATAGATTTCTTTTAGATAGCAAATATTCCTTGATTTCCTTTTTTATTTTTTTTAAATCATCGGATTTTACAAAGACAATCTGTCTATAAATTGACAAATTTGCCTCTATTCTTTTCTTTAAAACAGCATCAAACAAGTCAGGATATTCTGCAATTATTGAATTACACATATTATCTACCATTTCAAGCAAGTCTAGTTTTCTCTCGTTAAACTCTTGTGTAGTAATCGAATCTTCACGAATATAATAATTGTATCCCGCTTTATTATTATAAGCGATTTTTTTACATTTCATTACGAGCTTATACGTTGTTCCATTATCTTCGTATAATTTTCCCTCAGGGAATGATATGTTTTTAAATAATTTCCTCAAATATAACTTTGCACATGCAGACACATCAAATCCAGCACCACACAACAATCTATCCAAGCATTCACTAGTTGTCATAACGCACTCAGGATATTTATCGCCAATATTAATTTTCTTTTTATCATAAATTACGTTATACGGAGTTATTGACAAATCAACATCATATTTTTTTATCAAATTATATAATTGCATAACATAATCGCTTTCAATATTATCATCAGAGTCAATAAATGTTACATATTTTCCCTTTGCCCTATTAATTCCCTCATTACGTGCACTCGATAATCCACCATTACTTTTATGATAAACTTTAATTCTCTTATCTTTCTTTAAATACTCATTGCATATTTTACCACTATCATCTGTCGAACCATCGTTAATTAATATAATCTCTAAATTAGTAAATGTTTGGTTTAAAATTGAGTCTATACATCGATTTAAATATTTTTCTACATTATATATGGGTACAATAACACTTATCAAATCACTATTCATCATCTTTTCCCTACTTTCATACCTATATATCTAACCGCCATATTAGGAACAAATTTGAAAAGTACCGCTATATTTTTATCTTCAAGAGATCTTTTCAGAATATATTTTGCTAAACTTCCACCTGTTCTATTTGTTCCAAATTTATCAATGTATTCATTTTCTTTAAAAAACCTACCTGTTGATTTGTATCTCTTATATAGCTCCTTTAATTTAAAATTATGAGAATGATAAACCATTGAACTAGCTTGATATCCTATCTTATAACCATTCATTATAAGCTTATATGCAATATACATATCCTCATTTATTGGTAAATTCTTTTGATCATATCCGTTCAGATTAATAAAAACATCCTTCTTAATTGCTGATGACGCATCAGAAAAAAAGAAGGTTCTTAATCCTAATTCATCTATACTTTTCTTTGATACAACTCTAGATTCAATTGGATAATTCTTTTCTCGTGTATATTTTTCAATAGAATTATTTTCACAGATTTGTCTGGAAAAAGTTGCATCTACTTTATCACTAATAATTGGTTTGACTAATTCAAACAACCAATTGTCGTTAACAGGTACGATATCTTGAGAAATAAAGACTAAAATATCGCCATTTGAATTAAATGCTGATTTTTCTCTTGTCAAACTATGAGAAAAATCATCAACTTTAATTTTCTCATAAGCAATCTTTTCATCCTTCATTAATTGTTCAGTTTTATCATCACATTCTGTAAGAATATATTTTATTTCTTCAATATCAACTTTTTTTTGATTCCAAATCGATTTATTTAAATCTAAAATATATTTTTCAGCATTATAAAGAGGACAAATAATTGTTACTTTTTTCCCCATCAAACCATCTCCAATGCATACTAAGTATAGTATAACATTTATATATTTATTACGCAATAATTACACCTGTAAAAAACCTGATATTTATTTTAAAAAAATTGGTATAAACCAATTTTTATTATATATTTTTATAAGCATTCTTATATTCATCAGATAAAATATTATTAACCCAATCTTGATTATTTATGTACCAATCAATAGTTTCTTTAATACCATCTTCAAAATTATATTTTCTTGTCCAACCCAATTCTTTTTCTACTTTAGTTGAATCAATTGCATAACGAAGATCATGTCCTTTACGGTCAGTAACGAACTCTATTAAGTCTTCACTTTTACCAAGTTGCTTTAATATAGTTTTAACAACTGTTATATTAGTTCTTTCAGAGTGACCTCCTAAGTTATATACTTCACCATCTTTTCCATGTCTTACTATCATATCAACACCAACATTATGATCATATACATGAATCCAGTCTCTTACATTTTCTCCTTTACCATATACTGGTATTTTTTCATTCTTCATTGCTTTAGAGAAAACAACTGGAATTAGTTTCTCTGGAAATTGATATGGTCCATAGTTATTAGAACATCTACTAATTGTTGTAGGTAAACCAAATGTTCTATGATATGCACCAACTAGTAAGTCAGCTGAAGCTTTACTAGATGAATATGGACTAGATGTATGAATAGGAGTTTCTTCAGTAAATAATAAATCAGGTCTATCAAGTGGTAAATCACCATATACTTCATCAGTAGATACTTGATGATATCTTTTAATACCATATTTAACACAAGCATCCATTAGTACACTAGTTCCAATAATATTTGTTTCTAAAAATATTGTTGGATTTTTAATAGAATTATCAACATGAGACTCTGCTGCAAAGTTAATAACTATATCAAACTTCTCTTCTTCAAATAATTTATATACTAATTCTCTATCTCTTATATCACCTTTTACAAATTTAAAATTTTTCTTACTTTCAAGTGATTTAATATTATTATAGTTTCCTGCGTATGTAAGAGCGTCTATACATACAAATTCATCATCTGGGTAATTCTCTACTTCATAATGACAAAAGTTACTACCAATAAATCCTGCTCCACCTGTTATTAATATTTTCATAATAAATTCTCTCTTTCTAATTCTTCACAATATCTTTTTGTTGCATCTTCCCATGTTGGTAACATAGTAAATCCATTTTCTATTAACTTGTCCTTTGATAATTTAGAGTTTCTTGGTCTATAAGCTTGCTTTGTCCCAGTTATCTCTAAATATTTTTCAGTAGAAACTGGATTTATCTTAGTATTTTTATTATTTATTTTCATAATATAACTTGCAAATTCTGCCCAAGAACAAAATCCATCATTATTAACATGGTAAGTACCATACTTATCTGTATAACTCATTTCAACTAGTAATTTAGCTAAATCTACTGTATATGTTGGACTACCTATTTGATCATTTACTACATTTAATTCATCTTTAGTTTTTGATAGTTTTAACATTGTTTTAATAAAGTTATTACCATTAATACCAAATACCCAAGATATTCTTGTTATAAAGTGATTTGGATTACGACTAGCTTCAAGTTCACCTTCATACTTAGTCTTACCATAAACACTCTTTGGATTTGGTTTATCCATTTCATTGTATAAGCCATCCTTTTCTCCATCAAAGACATAATCGGTTGATATATAGAATAGTTTTGCTCCAACTTCTATAGATGCATCAGTTATATTTCTTGTACCTTCAACATTAACTTTACAAACCATATCTTCCATATCTTCTGCTTTATCAACAGCTGTCCAAGCAGCACAATGAAATATAACATCCGGTTTATAATCTTTAATCATTTTAATAGTTGCATCTCTATCCGTAATATCTAATCTATCAATATCAAGAGCTAGGATATCATATTCACCACGATTATGTAACTCTCTTATAATATCATAGCCTAATTGACCTTTATAACCTGTAACTATATATTTTTTTGGTGTTCGATAAAATTCACTTTTACATTCTTTTAAAGAACATCTATTTTTGTCTTTATCTGATAATACTGGTTCAGTAATATCATATTTTTTAAATATCTCTTTCCAGTTAATGTTTATATCTTTATCATCCCAGGCTATTCCATCTTCCATTTTTGGATTATATAAGTTATCTACATAATACTCAAATAATGTATCATCAGAAAGTGATAGAAATCCATGAGCAAATCCACGTGGGACATATAATAGTCTTCCATTATCAGGAGTTAGTTCAACACTAATCCATTTACCATATGTCTTAGAATCTTTTCTAATATCAACAACTACATCTAATACTTTACCTCTATGACATCTAACTACTTTAGCTTGACAATATGGATTATTTTGAAAATGTAGTCCACGTAATATTCCTTTTCCACTTAATGAATTACTTACTTGAAATATTTTATTAAAACCAAGACTTTTTAATTCCTCTTCAGTTATTGATTCAAAATAGCCCCTATTATCACCAAATCTATTTGGTTCTAAGATATAACAATCTAATAATTCTGTTTCTATTCTTTCCATTTAGTATAATCCTTCTCAACTATTCTTTTTAAACTTTGACCATAAGTATTTTTACTTAGTAATGCTGCTCTTTCTTGCATTTTTTCTTTACTTAGCCATCCTTTTTTATAACCAATAATCTCTGGACTACAAATAACTCTATCACGACTTTCTTCTATTGTCCTAATCATATTAGAAGCTTCAAGTAGTGAACTAAATGTTCCAGTATCAAACCAAGTATATCCTTCACCAAGTAGTGCTGCTTTTAAATTACCATCTTGTAAATATAAATCATTTAGTGTTGTTATTTCTAGTTCACCACGTTTAGATGGTTTTACCATCTTAGCTTTCTTACTAACTCCTTTTGGATAGAAATAAAGTCCTGTTATTGCATAGTCTGATTTAGGATTTTCTGGTTTTTCTTCAACACCTATAACATTATTCTTTTCATCAAGTTCCATAACACCAAATCTTTCTGGATCTTTTACTTGATATCCAAATATAGTAGCTGTACCATTAATTGCATTATTATATGCAATTTGAAGTTTCTTATCTAAACCATTACCATAGAAAATGTTATCACCTAGTATCATTGCACAAGAAGAATTTCCAATAAATTCTTCACCAAGTATAAATGCTTGCGCAAGACCATCTGGTGAAGGTTGAATAATATATTCTAAATTAATACCAAAGTTAGAACCATCGCCAAGCAATCTTCTAAAAGCATCCTGATCTTCGTTTGTTGTAATAATAAGTATATCCTTAATTCCAACTTGCATTAAAACTGATAATGGATAATAAATCATGGGCTTATCATATATTGGTAGCAATTGTTTGCTAATTCCTTCGGTTATTGGATATAATCTTGTACCAGTTCCACCGGCTAAGATAATACCCTTCATATCACTCTTACCTTCTAAATTTCCATAAATAATAATATCTCTACTTACATCATAAAGAGAAGCAAATTTTTCTAATTCTTCTACTTCTACTTTTCTTAAACCTTTTTCTATTCTTATTATTGAATCTCTACCCAATCCTAATCTATCTGCAACCTGTTCTTGAGTCATGTTTGCTTTTTCTCTTAAAAATTTTAAATTTCTACTTATTAAACTATTTTTCATCTCTACTGCTTTTTCCTCTCACAGATAATTATAAAACAAGATGTTGATTTTTTCAACATCTTGTTTGTTCTGTATAAATTTATTATTATTGAACTTCCACAGGTTCTGCTTTATCATTTAAGTATTCTTGTATCTTCTCTTTAGCCGTTGTTACTGTTTTTTGGTTTGGAATCATTACATATAAATCTTGTTTAGGGAATGAATATGTTTTAGCCATACTATTACTCCCATCAAGATTAGTTGTTTCAAATTCCCATCCTCTCATATCATCCAATTGGAATTGAATGAATGATGTAATATTATTCGTTGATAGATTTGTATCAAAACTACCTTCTAATGCATTTAAAATTCTATCATAATTAGTTAAGAGACTCTTAGATGATGAAAGTTTATTAACCAATAATTGAATAACTTGTTGTTGATTTTCACCACGATGTCTATCACCTTCAGCATACGCGTGTCTTTCTCTAGCAAATGCTAATGCACATTTACCTTTTACAGTATTGTTTCCTGGTTTAAAGTAACAAGATCTATCTGTCCAACAAGTAAATCCATACTTTTGATCATTATTAATAGTTATACCATTAGGGAATACTGCATCTACTAATTTTATTACTGCATTAAAGTTAACTCTTACATAGAAATCAGCCTCAACACCAAGTAAATCTTCCATAGTTGCTTTAGATAGCTTAACTCCACCATTCATACCTGCATGAGTTAATTTATCTTTTAAACCAGTTTTACCATGTAATTGTACATAGTAATCTCTTGGAACACTCACCATTAATATTTTTCTTGTAGTTGGATTAACTACAATAAACATATTAACATCACTAAGACTTTTAGAAGGCATTTTTCCACTTCTTGTGTCTATACCACTTAAATATACAATAAATGGTTTTGATGTAATATCTTCTCTAGTTTCTTCTTTTTCTATTTTCTTAACTAATTCTATTTTATCGATTATTTTATATTTCTCTACTTTTTCAGTTTCAGTGTTATTACTTGGTGTAGGAACTTTTGCTTCCTCATTATCATTAATAGTTTCATATGATGATTCACTAATTATTATTACTTTTTCTTTGTCTTTTTCAATTAATCCAAGTAATTCTGAATAATCATCAACTTTATCCATAATAACATTAACTTTTTTGTTAACACTTTGTTTTAGTTTATCAATATCTTCTTCATCGTTATAGTAATATAATACTTTGTTTTCTATATCAGAAAGTTTCTCATAAGAACTATCTTTATTTGCTAATACATAGTAATAGTCTACTGTTTCTTCTACTTTAAAACCCACATCAATAAAATGATATGTTTCATTAAGTTTATATGCTCCATATCCTTCTAAACCTACTATTAAAACAAATAAAATATCTAGTACTATTAATAAACCTACCCTAGTTCTTTTATTAAATGCAAAGAACAAGAATATTAATTCTAATACACTTAATACACATACTATTAAATAGAAATACTTACTTGGTAATACATTTAATTTCTTTAAAAATATTACTAATAATACTAATACTATTAAAGCTATTACACTAAGTATTCTAGTAAAATTCCTTGTTTTCTTTCTTTGTTTTTGTTTACCCATTACTTCACCATCTTTTCTTTTAAACCTCTTTTATAGCCTCTTCTATAAACATAATAATATGTTCCATAAAAAAGAATTCCTGCTACTCCACCTGCTGTATCTATTAAAACATCTTTAACATTACCTGTTCTTCCATCAACAAATGTTTGATGATATTCATCAAAACCTGCTGCTACAAGAATAAGTACGATAGTTATTATAGCAGAAATCACATATTTTTTGTTGTGAAACAGAAAATTTGTCACAAAAATTATCATAAATGCTAAAACAAAGTAAACACTTGCGTGCATTACTTTTCTTAGTGGTGCATTTAATAATTGACTTGCTTTCTCTAATTTTGCATCATCAGGATGTGAATTTGTTATTCCATATTTATTTGTTACTTCTAATGTATCTTCAATAAATACACTTATTATTCCAGAACTTTTACCATTAGAATTACTTGTATTCATTGAACTTAATTTATATATTCCTAATATCCAAGCAATTACTAGGATAATTAGAATAGTAACAACTATAACCCTCTTTTTTTTCATATTTAATCACCTATTTTATTGTAACTTTTTGAGAATTAGTATTTACTTCAATGTAAGTTCTACCATCATTAACGATTAATTCTTCACCATTTGCATAAAAATACTTACTCTTACTAGTTCTAGTATCTTTCTTCCAAGTAATAGGAATACTCTTACCATTAGTTATATAATATCCTTTACCAGTACCGGTAGTTTTTAGATCCCAATAATAATTATCAGGCATCATCTTGTGTGATATTTTAACTATAATAATATTCTTTGTAGTATAAGATTCTTTAGTATTATGATCTTTATATTCTTTACCATTTACTATTCTTGTATACATCTTGGTCTTATCATTATATTTAAATCTAGTTTTTGTACCACCATAAGGTATTGTAATATCAACGGCTTTTGTATTACCTTCAATATTATCTAAAGTTATTTCATCTGCACTATAATTTAACAACTTGCTATCATCACTAGTTAACCTGTAATTATTCTTTGTTGTATAATCAATTATTTTCTCTAAACTAGTATAAGCTGTATGTTCCCAAGCAAGTTTTTCCGGATTATTTCTCCAGAATGCACTAGACCATTTCTTTTCATTACCATTCATAAAGTCAGTACCACCTTTATTAAGCTCATCTTGAGCATAATGACTCCATCCATAACAAACTAATATTGCATCATTATCATGAGCATAATCCATAAAGTTATGTCTACAGCTTCTAATAGTACCAACAGTTAATTTTGGAACATCTTTAAATACAGCCATTAATCTTGATGTATGAAATTCAGTTGGTAATTCATATACAATATAAGCTTTATTTAATCCTTCTTGTACCTTAACAGCTACATTAGTATTATTAATTGATATTGCATATGGTCTTTTATTACTAGTTGTATCATAAATTTTATATTTACTAACTGGAACTGGTGTTGGTGTTGGTTCAACAGTTTTATCTTCATTTCCTTTATTATCACTACCCTTAAATACTTTTGTATAAAGTATAATTCCACCAACAATTACAATCAAAGCTACAAGTGAACAAATAGCTATATTCATTATTTTATTTTTCTTACCATCATTCATCTTAAAACACCTCTATAATATATTATATAATATATTATTTTTTTTAACAACAAAAAAACTATTTTGCGCCTTTTCCACAAAGAACAGCACCAATAGTTTTTATAATACATTTTATATCTAAACAAATACCACAATTTTTACAATAATAATATTCTAATTCAAGTCTTTGTTTATTATTAATACAGCTTCTTCCATTAACAGCCCACCAACCAGTTATACCAGGTCTTACAGATTCATATATTTTATGATTACCTTTATATTCATCTAACTCACCTTCTATTAATGGTCTAGGTCCTACTAATGACATATCCCCTTTTAAAACATTAAAGAATTGTGGACATTCATCTAAAGATGATTTTCTAATAAATTTACCTATCCCAGTTATTCTAGGATCATCTTCTAATTTATGATTAGCTTTCCATTCTTTAGCTAATTCTTTATCCTTCTTTAACATTTCTTCAAGTTTCTTATCAGCATCTTTTACCATACTTCTAAATTTATATAATTTAAACAATTTGCCATTTTTACCTACTCTAGTATGCGCATAAATAATTGAACTAAAGTCACCAGTAAACACGTAACAAAGTTTAATAATTATATAAATTGGTATAGTTAATATTAATCCAATAATAGAAACAATAATATCGAAAAATCTTTTTATTATTAAATAAAAAATATTTTTTTTACTACCCATTATACTACACTTCACTTCTATAAATCACTCACGTGATATAATTATAACATAAAATAATTATTTTCCAAGAAAATATTTATTATTTAACACTTTATTAGACATTTTTAAAAATAAATATTAATTTATTGAATAAATTTATATAATATACTATAATTAATTTGTAAAAATAAGGAGTTTTATGAAAAAGAAAATATTTTTAATCATTTCTATTTTATTATTAATAGCTGCTATTGGTACTTTTGGTTATTTATATTATGAAAATAATAAAATAGAAAAAGAAATAAACGAATCAAAAGAAAATATTAAAAAGGTAGAAGAAACTATTAAAGATGATGAAAAAGAATTAACAGAAAAAGAAGATGAATATGAAAAGTTAAAAGAAAAAGTTAAAGATAGTTTGGAGGAGTTAAATATATGGGTAGAATTAAAGGAAGAACTAAACAAGTCTTTATCATAATTAACTTAGTTATCTTTGTAGTATGTTTATTCTTATGTTATAAAATGTATCAAAAATATAATGATAATAAACTAGAAAAAGAAAAAATAATAGCTAGTTATAAAGAAATAATGAATAATAAAGAATTAGATGATACTAAGATTAAAGAAATTAATGATAAAATTGATGAATTAAATAATATTGGAGATAAGATTAAAACTACTCGTGATGAAGTTTATAAGTTATCTGGTGAATTAGAGAAAAAAGTTAAAAGTGGTGAAAGTAAAAAGAAAATAGCTTATCTAACTTTTGATGATGGTCCTTATTATAATACATATAAAGTACTTAAAATATTAAAACAAAATAAAGTTAAAGCTACTTTCTTTACAACTAACGTTAACAAAGAAAAATGTTATGATAATAAAAATGCTAATTGTCATGAAGTATATGCTGCTATAGCTAAAGATAATCATACTTTAGCTAATCATACATATACTCATGGATGGAATCGTGGTTTATATACTAATACAAATACATTTATGGATGCGATTAAAAAACAAGAAAATTTAATTAAAGAAAAAACTGGTGTAACTACTAATATAGCAAGATTCCCTGGTGGAAGTAGTACACCTGGTTATACTAAAGGTAAAGCTATGAAACAAGCTTTATATAAAGCAGGTTATGGTTGGGTTGATTGGACAGCATCTGATGGTGATGGAGGAAGTTTACCTAATTATGCAACAGGTATGAAAAACTTTAAAGGAACAATTAATGATAAAATAGAAGTTGTTCTATTCCATGATTATCATCAAGTAACTACTGCAATGTTACCTGAAGTAATTAAATACTTAAGAGATAAAAATTATATAATACTTCCACTATTTTATGAAAGTGTTATGGTAAATAAAGGATAATAAAAAATAACAATAATAAAAGATATAACTAATGACTAGTTATATCTTTTTAATTTTCACTTTATTTTTTATTGCCTCGTAATTATCTCCACCAAGTAATTGTATAGCTTCTCTATAATTATCAAGTTGATAATCTGTTAATCTTCTTCCATTTTTAGTATCTACAATATCCATTAAGAATATTCCTTCTTTATCACAATATACTTTTATATTTTTTTCATGAATATGTTCAACAAACTTAAAATATCCATCAGCATCTTTTATATAATTCATAAATAAGTCATGGATTATTTCTAAACTATCTTTACAAATTACTTTTATTTTATCACTATAGATAATATCATAAATATCTTGCGGACTAAAACCACCAGAATGTCCACTAAATCTTATTGCTTTTTGTAAAGATAATAAAATACCTGCTAATTGATCAACAAATAGTTTATCTTTTGGAAATGTATATGTTGTTAATAATGTCTCTAAACTATATCCACCATCATATAAAGTATATTTATCATCATTTAAAGCTTTAATAGCTGCTTTAGGATTTCTTACATGAAGATATAAATTTACTCTATCTAATGAAAAATCTAATTGCGTTTTATAATCTTTATGAAATTCTTTCAAGAAATAAAGTTGACAAGAATAATACATATCTGTTGTATTATATAAAAACTTGTTTATTATTTTATTTATATATTTTGATTTAGAATTACAAACATGGCATATAAAGCCTGTAGCTTGCCCTACTTCTAAATGTACTTTATCCATTAAATAACATAATACATAAGTCCAGCTTTCATCAAATACAGTTAAATCTAATTCCTTAGATTCAGTATCACTTATATCATAAAATAATGTATCGTAGTCTTTTCCTGTCTTTTCAGTAAGATTCTCCATATAAACATTAAAATCTTTTAAAATAACTTCATCAAATAATCTATTAACTTCAATATATCTTTGATAAAAATAACAAGCTAATACAGGATTATAACAACAATCTAATTTCTTTTTAAAATTATCATAGTTAGTATTTTTTAACATTTCATCAAAAAAACTAGCTGTAACTTTTGATAACAAATTTAAATCAACTTCCATAAAAGCTTTTTCAAAGTTAAAGTGATTATGATAACTAGCCGAAATTATTTCATTTAAAGCTTTTGATATTTTAAGGTATCTATCATTTTTATCTGATAATTCAATATAATGATTACATTCCTTAAATAATTCACCTAATTCTTTTTCTTCACCAGATTCAAGTCCACTATCTGAATGAGATAAACTAATTTGTGTTTGTGTTAATAACATAATTAAATAGTGAAATTTATTTTCCATAATACCCCCAAAAAACGCCATATATTTTACCACAAAACGCCTTTAAAGTCAAATAAAAAACTCTATATGAGTTTTCTTATTTTTATATATTCATCTTCAGAATATGGAGTACTATAATTACCATCAAAATAATGTCCATAATTTATTTTACCATTACTATCAAATGTTAAAATATTTAAATAACCATCACATACTTCTACTAATGGAAAATGATTAAATCTTTTTTCACCTTGTACATAATAAGCTACTCCACCATCGATATTTAAAATATTATTATCTTTATCATATTTATAACCAAAGATATAATCATTTGGTGTATGTCCTATAATAGTAAAATAATTCTTATTACCAATTCTTAATTTAAATGGATATGGTAAATAATCTTCCCTAGCCCAAACATAATATCTAATATGATTATCTTTAATATGTAAATCACATTCATCTTTAACATTAGATGGACTTGCTGCATGAACTAATACTATTTCTTTACCATTAATTTTTTCTTCGAATTTATGATATATTTTTAAGTTTGATATAAACTCGGCTACTTCTTGTAAACCATCTTTATTATCTTTAAACACTTCTTCTAGTTTTTTATCTGTTTTCAAACCACCATTAACAGGCATAAACCAAGATGGATATGGTAAATCACCCTTACCATTTAATCTTCTTTTATATACATCATGCATCATTAATTCATGATTACCACCAAGATATTCTATTTTAAAATTAGGTTTATTTTCTTTAATTATTTTAATTACATCAAGTAAGATATCTACAGTTTCATTACCACGATCAATTAAATCACCATTTATATATAATTCTACTTCTTCTTCATTACTTATTTTATCTAAGTAATTCATAATAGAATAATATAATTTACCAAAACCATGAACATCACTAATTATAAATTTTCTCATAATTCCCCTATAAAAAATATTTTCTAATAAACTTACTCTTTCTTAATAAATATGTTGTTAATAATGATAAAAGTAATATTACTAAAGAATATATAATTAATCCAATATATGGATAATTAACTATTATATCAAATTTAATTACTTTATAAATAACATTAATAAATAATTGATGAATTATATATATACCTAGACTATTAACAGCTATTAAATTAATTAATTTATCTTTCTTAATATTCTTATCTTTAAATAATAAAACAACAGAACTAGATAAAATACAAGGTACTAAAGTTGTATATGCAAAAGCTTTATCAATTACATTAACAGTAATAGCACTATATATTGTATAACCAATAGCTAAAATACCTAATATATAATTAAATATTTTATATTCTTTAGATATATTATACTTATATAGATAATAACCATAAAAATAATAAAAGATATAACTAGATAGATTTAAATAATTAAAAGCTAAATTAAGTTGTAATAATTTACTTAATGATGGGACTATTATACTTACTAAGAAAAATAATATTAAAAATATTTTATATTCTTTTTCTTTAATATTATTTGTTATTAATATACATACTGGTGTTATTAAATATAAACCTAATACTAAGTATAAATACCACATATGTGCCCATATATCCCCTGTAATAAGCCTTATAACAAGAGTTTTTACTAAATTAATAGAAATATTCTTATTTATAAAAATCTCTTCCATAAGGACCATTAAAGAGCCAATAACTAATATTATTAAAATAATCTTTAATATATATTTCTTAAACATCTCTTTATAAGATATTTCTTTCTTACCAAGAAATACCATACCACTTATCATAACAAATAAAGGTACTGCAAAAGAGAAAGAATATCTAATAAACACATAAAAGATATGACTATTATTACTTAATCCACCAAAAGTATTAACAGTATTACTAACAACATGAATTAGTATTACACCAATAACTCCTATTACTCTTAATAAATCAATCCAAACTATTCTTTTCTTTTCCATAACTACTCCATATAAAAGGGAATCAAACGATTCCCTTTTATTATCTCATTTATTATTATACATTTCAATTATTACTTTATTAGATTATTAATTAATTTCTTAGCTTTTTCATATCTTTCATGATAATCACCATTAATACATACATACTTAATATTATTATCATCAAATATTTTCTTTAACTTATTATTATTCTCTTCTCTTACATCTTGTTCACCATATGTTCTAGTACCATCTTGTACCCATTCTACATCTGGTTCTAAAAATATATATAGATCATAATCATTTAATACTGATATACCTTTAGCTATATCAGAAAAGGCACTATTTAATTCATTAGTATCTTCAAAACCTAATTGATAATAATATAAAGTAATTAATGAATCAGTATCTATTATTAATACTTTGTTAGCTTCTTTTAAAGCTTCTTTTTCTAATTGTTTATGTTTAAATAATATTTCAAAGTAATGATATGGTTGCATATTATCGATACCACCAGCATCATCACAAATATATCTACCTGCTTCTTCAACATGTGTAGTATTAAAGTAATTAGCTAAATTTCTAACTAATACTGTTTTACCACAACTCTCTGTTCCAATTATACAAACTTTTTTAGTATAATATGTTCTTACTATTTTAGGTAAATATTCAAAATATTTATATGGATTCTTTCTTATTTCCGTACTTGATATATCTATTTCACTTCTTGGAATATAATAGATTTCACTTTCTGGATATAACTTTTCCCAAATATTTTTATCTTTATAATCATCACCTGAAAATACTACATCAATTGGTTTACCAATTAACTCTTTAATTTCTTTTGCACCAGTCTCCCAATCATAAGTATCTTTAGAAGTATTATTATCAAATATTTCAAATACTTTAACACCAGGCATATCTTTAGTAAGATTCTTTAACCACATAAGTCTTTCACGATGATCTATTTCATTTTCATCATTAGTAACACTTAATATTAGATATAACTCATCACATAAAGTAGATGCAGTTATTATATTATTAACATGTCCTAAATGAAGTGGATTAAAACTACCACCATACATCCCTACTTTATACATACTATGCAACTCTTTTTTTAGAAGCTTCTTTTTCCCATTTAATGCACATAATAATTGCATTTCCAAGATATACTACCCACATTAATAATGTAGCCATATTATCACTTCCTGCTTGGAAATCACACCACCACATATATACACTAAATACATCTACTAATATCCAAATCCACCATTGTTCAGAGAACATCTTAACAGATACAATCATAGCTACTACTGATGATACTGTAGTGAAACTATCTACAAATGGCATTGCATCTCCTAAACTCTTTAAGATAAATCCATAACCAACAGTTGCAGCAATCATTATTAATAACCATATAAGTCTTTCTTTATTAGACATATGTTTCTTTTCAACTTCATGAGTTTCATCATTCATATGTTTACTCCAAATAGCAAATCCAACAAATTGCATTGGTACATAATATAATGCATTTAACATAGTTTCACCATATAAATGTGCATTATAAGAAATAATTGCATAAAGTACACAGTTAACTAAACCAAATATATAGGCAGATAACTTACCTTTACCAGTACATACAACACAAGCTACACCAGTAGTTGCACTAATAATACCCATTACTGAATCATGCCAATAAATACTTAAACCTGCGATAATAACACAAGCTAATAATAACCATGATACTTCAGCCTTTTTCCATCCCTTTAATTCTTCTTTTAAAAACTTTTTAATCTTTTCTTTCATCTTCTACTCCTTATCGTATTTTCCCATTATCCAATTATCATAATACTGAATATTCTCTTTTAAAGAAAAGCCTTCATTAAGAGCTGCATCAAAATCTTCAAAATCAAATGATAAAGCTTCCTTTAAAGTAGATATATCAGTATTAATTCTAAATTTAAGTTTGTTAAAGATTCTTTTAGATAAATCTTCAACATAATTTTTTTGATTCATATAATAAGCACTCTTATATTGACTCATTATAATTAATCTAAAATTAATATTATCAAAAAAGTTAATTAAATCATTATAAACATTATCTTGTATATTTAATAGTACATCATCTTCTTCTTTTAATTCATTCCAACATTTAATCAAAATACTTTTCGACTCTTCTGTATTATTAAAAGCATCTTCTAACTTTTTACCTTTTATATATCTAGATATTACCATATCATCAATAGCATGATTTGCAGCAAATAAATCAATATTTTTAGGTAAATACTTAATACTATTAATCAAATCTTCATTAATCGAGACAACTGTTGCTTCTGGTAATATTTCTTTATATTTTTCTTCTACAAAATCAATAACACTTTTATTAGAATCAATAATATATATTGTCCCGGTAAAATTAATATTTTTAAGTCCATTAGCAATCTTCCATCTAAATCCCGGTGCAAACTCTACTACAGTATTTATATTACTTAATTTACTTGCTTTAATTAAATGATAATAAACTAAACCCATGTAATTCTCAAAGTAATCATCATAGTCTATTATTCTTTCCATAAATAGTTTTCTTTTCCCTTCCCTTATGAATTATACAAAACATTTTTGTTTTTTACAATATGTTATTAACACTAATTTACTAATTTATCAAAAGCTTTAGTATTATTTTCTTTACCAGGTGTTGCTTTAGTAAAATAAAACCAATTATTATCTACTCTACCATAACTAACATTATCTAATAAATTAACTAATTTTATTTCATCAATAATCTTTTTACCATTAGATATAATTAACTCTTCATCATCACTTATTTTAAAGTTTGTATAAATTGCATTATCAACTACTCTACTCTTATCAGCTAAATATATTAATAAATAATCATTCTTTTTAATAGTTACATCAGGTAATTTATACTTACTTAGATTATTACTATCATCAGTAATAAAAATATTATGAAGTAAAATATCATTATCTGTATTATTATATAGTTCAACAAAGTCATAATATTTACCATAACTATCATTAATGGTAGTATTATGAGACATATATTCATTAATATATAGTTCTTTATTAGAAATATTAAGATAATTTATAGAATTAGTATTATCTTTATTAGGAGTTGGATTATCTAATATTTTATAATTATTTTTAATATATCCGTAAGCCATATCATTAGATAAATTTGGATAAGTAAATTTATTAATTATATTACCTTCAGGATCAGTTAAAGTAATTATTTCTCCTTTACTACTTAGTTTAAAGTTTATATGACAAATATTATTATCTAAATCACACTTATCTTTACCTGATGCAAATACTATTAAATAATCATTAGCTTTAATAGTTATATTAGGAAAAGTCCATTTATTAGTTTCAAATTCACTATCAGAAATATGATAACCATTTAAATTAATATCATGATTATAACCATTATATAATTCTATATAATCACTATATTCATCATAATTATCTTTTAGTGTATAAGTGTTTTTTGGCATAATTTCACTAATATATAATTTATCATATTTAATATAGTTATTATTAATACCAGAAATTATTAATATCAAGATAACTAAAATAAATAAACCAATTACATAAATAAAATTACGATTACTTAAAATACTTTTTATATTCAGTTTCACTTAATCCTAAACCTCCTTTAATATTATTTAAAGCTATTTTATGTCGTTGTTTAAGTTGAGACTTAAAATATGAAATATTACTATACCATTCATTAATATTATGTAATGTATACATACCAACATAACTTTCATTAACCCATCTTTTTATATGATATGGCATTTCACTTTTTATTTCATTAACCATTTTATCTAATATTTTATTTAATCTACTAGGTTCAAAAGTAGTTTTTAAATGTGTTGCCCATGTTTTAATATATAATTCTCTAAACTTAGGATTTTTAATTAATCTATTCATTAATGTAGTATTTAAATAATAATTATTACCATGTGCATATGGTTCAAATGGTAATTTCCATTTAATAGTTTGATATGACCAAGAAAAGAATGATTGATCTAAATCAAATAATATCCAACGCCATTTACCATTAGAAGCTTTATAAAATTTTATATTAATTGGATCAAACTGATCATAGTATGTTTCAACTACCCAATAATTAGCTAATTCTTGTAAATCAATAATACTATCTAAATATTCATAAACACCATCTTTAGTCATATCTGTTTTTTTAACATAATCCAAAAGTTTATTATATTCAGTGATAGTACCTGCTTTAACAGAAGAATTTTTTTCGATAAAATCAAAGTCATTTTCTGTAATACCTAAATGTCTTTCTACATAAGTAGTATCTATCTTTTCTCTTATATTATATATACCATGATATTTTCCATTAAAATAAACTACTACAGGACGATAATCTTGAATATCTAAATCCATTTGACCAACAACAGTTTGTTGCAAGAATGCGTCTTTTAGTTTTAATTTACCAAAGTCTTGTCCACCAGAACGCAAGATAAATCTTGTAAATGTATTAACATTATCAGAAAATATTGGATAAGTTATTTCTTGTAAACCATATTTCTTTCTTAAGTATATTGCTACACTTTTTTGAGCTTCTCCTCTTGACCATGCGCCAAATACTTTCATCCCTGCATTAAAACTTAGTCCTAATTCTCCATTTTCATATAATTCAAAACTAATTGGTACTTCTACATCTTTCCAGAAATTAGCTCCATAATATGGATAACTACTTTTTGCATTAGACCCTTTAGTAAAAATCCCACTAGTACCATAAATATTACTATTATTAGTGGTTATTGAAATAACTGGTAATTCATGTTTTCTACCAACAAAATAAGTACGTGATTCAATATCTGAATCTATATAACCATCTTTATAACTAATTGCTCTTATTGCTGTAGTATCATTAATAGTTATTTCACTAGTATATTTTTTAGAACTCTTGGTTGGTGTACTACCATCAGTTGTATAGTAAATAGTACTATTATCCACAGTACTTAAACTAATCTTAGTACCTTTATCTACATAACCACCATTAATAGAAAATGTTGGTGAAATATTAAAGCCTAAATAGTAATTATCACTATTCTTTTTACCAATAGTAATATCTTTATAAATAACTTTTTCTTTCTTTTCATTTCTTCCAGTACTTAAACCATCTTTAAGTTTACCAACATCAAAAGTATCTATTAATTTACTTTTTTTATATAAATATAATATTTCATGACTATTATTTATTTTAAAACCAAGATATATTTTATTATCTTTAATTTCTTTTTTATCACTTCCATAAAGAACTAAGTATGATTTAGCTTTTATAATTGTTTTATCAAACTCATATTTTTTACCACTTTTATCTTCAATATAATAATTAGATAAATCTATATCTTTATCACTATTATTATATAGTTCAATAGCTTCTGGACTAGTTATAGTAACTTCATTAATTATTACATTAGAATTATCACTAATTTCAACTAATTCATTTTCTTTACCTGGTGTACCAAGTGTTTCTTGATATTTACCATCTATTAAACTATATGATATGTCTTTAGCTAATTTAGGATATTTTATCTTACTAATTATTGTTCCACTACTATTAATTAAAGATATTGTTTCACCTTTGGTAGATAATTTAAAATTAGTATGACATTCTCTAGTATTTAAATTACATTTATCTTTATTTGATGCAAATACTACTAAATATTCATTAGCTTTAATTATTATTTTAGGAAATTCCCATTTCTTACTACTAGTATCACTATCTGATAAATAGAACCCCTCTAAATTAATCTCTTTATCTGTTTTATTATATATTTCAATATAGTCTGAATATTCTAAATCACTATCCATAATAAATGACTTATTTAATGGGGTTATTTCAGTTATTAAAATATCTCCAGAATTACCAGTATTATCTGGTAATTTAGTAGTAAATAAAACAAGAAAGATAAGAGCTACAAAGATGAAAATAATTAACAAATAACTTTGTTTTTCTTTTTTCATTTTACCACTTACCTTTCTTCTTAATATACCATTTTATTTTAACATAAATACAAAGAAAAAGGAACTATTTATAGTTCCTTATTTCTTATTTATAAAATGGTCCTTTACTTAAATAAAGTCGATATCTTTTTACAAATTCATACCCTTTACTATTAATATATTCCATTGTTGTTTCTTGTGGAGGTTTTACAAAACCTCTTTTATGATATAATTTACCATCATTTCCATATCTTGCAAAGTGGAAATCATCAATTAGATTACTTAAGAAAAACAATATATCAAAGTATCTTCCTGGATAACTATGTAAATCTTTATTTACTAATTCTGGAGTATCAGATTCTTCATATTCTAAACCTAATAGATCAAAGTCACTTGTTAAATCCACATCATATGTTTCACTATAAGGTGGTACTTTATCAAAATCTGGTTCTTCATCACTATCTATCATTCTACTAATTCCACCTAAATCATATGCATATTTACATATATCATTTTGTGGAATATCTATTCCTAAAGCATATGCATAGCAATTAGTAGTTTTTATATTCTTCCAATCTAAGTTTTTTCTTTCGTATGACATTGATTTTCTAATATTATTTATAGACATCTTTATCACACTAATCCCCCCTAAAAAACTCGTATATTATACCATAAAAAAAGAAAAAATACAAATTATACTTTTTCTTTCTATTATTTTTTAACCCATTGTATCAGTGTTATTAGCTACTAAATTAACTGTATTAACATTAATCATTTCATTAAGTGCACTAACTACACGATCATCATTTTTCTTCTTTAATTTAACATCATATATTAATTCTACATCATTGTTTTTAACATATTTACCTTTAGCTGTAAAATACTTAACTGTTTTTTCAATAACTCTTTCTATTTCTTTAATATCAAGACTTTCTCCTTTAACAATTAATAAATATTTATCTTCAGAAGCTACTACTTTCTTGAAAATAAATAATACTAAACATATTACAATAGATCCTGCTAATACAATTGTATAGTTTTGTGTACCACAAGCAAGACCTGATACAACACCCCAGAAAATAAATGCTGTATCTCTTGGATCTTTAACTGCTGTTCTAAAACGAATAATTGATAACGCACCAACCATACCTAATGATACAGAGATGTTACTACCAATAACAACCATAACAATCGTTGTAACCATAGTAATCATTACTAAAGATACATTAAATCTTGGATTATACATAACACCTGTATAAGTGTTCTTGTATGTTAAATAGATGATCATTGCTACTATAAACGCAATAATTAATATTAAGAATACCGTTTGAATAGGCATCTTTGTTTGCATTTCACTTAATGCTTCTAATACTTTTTTCATTAAATATCATTCCTTCCCATTACATATTTACTTACTGATTGATATCTTGAAGTATACTTCTCTAATATCTTAGAAATATATGGTTCCAAGAATCTATCAAATTTAACTTCTAACACCACATCATTTGGGTTAGTTAGTTCAAAATAATTAATATCATTGGTGTAAAACTTATCAAAATCATGACTTCTTTTAATATTATAATCAAACGTAATTCTCGTTGTTGTAGTTGTTATATAAGCTGCTCTATCATACTCAATAATAACTTTAGGACGATAACCACTTTGAAATAATACATATATTTTTTTAGCTAAATCAGAATCCATTGTAAGTAAATCATGATAATCACCATTAATTATTCTTTTAGCTATTTCTTTATTAACTACAAGTGATTCTTTTAATTGATGATAATCATATTTACCTTTAATTTCTATTTTAGCTAAATCACTATTAATGTCATAAATACGAAGTCGAAGTTTCTTTCTAATCATTTCCCCACCTTGTTTATCATAATAATCACTATCATCTTGACTATCAAAATAAAGACTTCGAACTATATATGCATTACCACGATCTAGTTTTAATACTTTATCAAGTTTATTTCTTAATTCTAACATATCACCATATGGTATTACATATTTATATTCATGACGAAACGTCTTAAGTATCTCCATCCATATCTATCCTTTCTACACCTTTAGTATTATTATCTTTCCCTGGTGTTGGGCTATAGAAATATAACCATTTATCATTCTTTAAACCATAACTCATATTTTTATCTAATTTAACGATATCAACAGAGTCTATTATTTTACCACTTCCTGATAAAATAAGTTTTTTATCATTATCTGATAATTTAAAACTAGCTGTTATTTCACCTTCTACTTCTTTACCACCATTTAAGTAAATAACTAAGTATTCTCCTTTTTTAAGTAATTTATCTGGTAAAGTAAACTTATTTAAATCTTTCTCTTCATCAGTTAAAGATAGACCAAGTAAAGAAATATCATCACCATAATTATATAACTCTACCCAATCAGAATACTCTCCACTACTATTATAATTAATTCCTTTGTTATGAGTTAAATATTCATTAATTCTTATCTTATATTTACTAACATCAACTTTTTTTATTTCTTCATTGCTATTCTCTTTACCTGGTGTTGGTTTAGTAACTATATACTTACCCTTTACATAACTTAACGCATAATCATTTTTAAGTTCTTTGTAGGAAACACGGCTTATTATATTACCAGTATCATCAATTAATGATATTGTTTCACCATCACTACTTAACTTAAAGTTTACATGACACTTGTCACTAGTTTTACATTTGTTCTTTCCAGATGCAAATATTACTAAATATTCATGAGCTTTAATTGTAATATCTGGAAAACGCCACTTATTTACTTCATAAATACTATCAGTTAATCGATAACCATTTAAGTTAATATCATAATTATTATCATTATATATTTCGATGTAATCTGAATACTCACCATCATTATCTTTATAACTATAGCTATTACTAGCTACTATTTCATTAATAAATAAACCACCAGACTTAATATAACTATCATCAGGTTTAAATATCATAACTAGTATAATAGCTACAATAAATAAACCAACTATTATTATCTCTTTTCTCATTTCAAATCTCCAAAATATTTATTATATTCGCTATTACTTAAATTAAAGTAACTACGTATATTATTAACAACTCTATTATACCTCGTATTTAAATTATTTTTAAAGTTTTTTAAATTATTTTTCCAAGAAGACATACTACTTA
>JAEEGF012388399.1_pt1 | contig 26453 bp, 19 predicted proteins | sample 9134171 | NCBI WGS metagenome assembly JAEEGF01 (sample SAMN16246542, study PRJNA631951) | gut metagenome | biome: gut microbiome; feature: rumen; material: AP-attached | host: Bos | place: Iran: Karaj | collected 2018-10 | reverse complement strand
CATTTGCGGCAAGAGGATCACCCATATTCTTGCTGCCTGCAAAGAAACCTCCGCCGTGGAAATAGAACAGCGTTGGTCTGTCGGCTTCTCTGTTTTCATCGGGATATATAATGTCAAGAAAGCTGTTCGGGTAGTCCTTTGCATATTCGATCTCGCTGATAAGATACTGCCCATTTTCTTTCAAGCCGTTCTGCGGTTCGTTCAGTGGTTCATAGGAATTCAGCGGTTTGCCGTTATCAGCTATTTTCTGAAGGAAACCCACAACAATCTGTGTGTGCGTGGCTGCGATAAAGAATCCGCCAATGCACAGTACGACCATAACAGCCAGAACGATCAATATGACTTTGAGTGCTTTATGCTTCTTTGCTATACCTTTTCCCATAACGACCATCCTTTCTTGTCAAGTGCTTGACAAAGCTCCTTATCTATGATACTATAATATCATAGATAAGGCTGTAAAGTCAATAAAATCGAGAAAATGATACTATTTGGCGAAATAGTATCATCAGGCAGAAAGGAAGAACGGAAAATGTCGAAATATGTGACCTCAGCATATGGTGAAGCTCTGTTCAAGCTGATGAAAAAGAAGAACATCGAAAAGATCACCGTTGACGAGCTGTGCAAGGAAGGCGGCATCGGCAGAGCGACCTATTTTCGCAATTTCAAATCAAAGGACGAGATCATCACCGCCTACATTATCATGAAGTGGCGAGAATATGAGCGTGAACACAGGCTCAAGGAGCATCAGATAAATGATAGTTACCGTGTCAGGCGGTACTTTGATTTTTGCTATTCACTTCGGAAAAAGAACGATCTCATCATCGGACAGGGGCATCACGGCGCGATCCTGTCAGCTTATGAGGTCATCATGACAAACACCGACACCGAGCAGACCTCAGACACCTATGAAAGCTACTACCTTGCCTATGGGCTTTTTGGTATCTTCATGAAATGGGCAAAGGGCGGTTACTCCGAGTCTGTGCAGGAGATGACGCAGATTGTGGTGGAGAAGATATTTGCAGGCAATCCGGAATAATAACCGTTCAAAACAAAAACGCTCTCTGACAGTTCAGGGAGCGTTTACTTTATATCACATCAGCGGAGCGATAAGCTTCATAAAGCCGCCGAGCATTTTAGTCCTCAGTTTTTCTTTTTTGATCGTCTCATCTGTCACCTCTCTGCACTTGGCGAGGGTGCTTTCAAAGTCATCTTCGATCTTTGTGATACAGCTTGTTTGGAATAGATATGTCGCACACTCAAAGTGATGGTAAAGGCTTCTGTAATCAAGGTTTATCGTGCCGACGACCGACTTTTCATCATCGCTTACAAACACCTTTGCGTGAACAAATCCGGGGGTGTATTCATATATTTTAACACCAGCCTTAGTAAGCGACCTGTAGTGTGTTTTCGCCAGAGCGTAAGCCGCCTTTTTATCGGGAATCCCCGGCAATATGATCTTCACATCAACACCCCTCTGTGCGGCAAATTTCAGGGCAGTTTCAAGCTCGTTGTCAAGTATCAGGTAAGGCGTCATGATATGCACATAGCTTTTGGCACGGTTAAGTATGTCCATATACACCATTTCACCCACCTTGTTATCATCAAGCGGGCAGTCACCGAAGGGCATAACAAAGCCGTCTGTCTGAGCCTTTTCGGGTGCGAGGAACTCGTCCCACTGCGTCTCCTTTTCATCGATGTTCCACATCTGCAAGAACATCAGCGTAAAGCTCTGCACCGCCTCGCCTGTGAGCATCAGAGCTGTGTCCTTCCAATGCCCAAAGCGCCGGGTCTTGTTGATGTACTCGTCAGCAAGGTTTACTCCTCCGTTGAAAGCAACCTTTCCGTCGATCACAAGTATTTTTCTGTGGTCACGGTAGTTATACTGCGTGGAGATAAAGGGCGAGATCGGTGTGAAGGGCTTGCATTTTATGCCCAGCTTGCCCATTCTCTTAGGGTAATCGTGGGGCAGCAGGCTCACCTCGCACATTCCGTCATACATCACTCTCACATCAACGCCCTGAGCAGCCTTGTCAGCAAGTATTTTCAGAATGCTTCCCCACATATAGCCCTCGTCAACGATGAAGTATTCCATAAAGATAAAATGCTCCGCCTTTTTAAGCTCCTCAAGCATTGCAGCGAACTTGTCCTCACCGAGAGGGAAATACTGCACCTGTGTGTTTTCAAATATGGGGAAAGAGCCTGTCCTGCAAAGGTATCGGCACAGGTCGTCTGTTCCTGACTCCACAAGCTCGGTTTTTGCTATCGTAACCTCGTCCTGACTTATCTTCTCACGGCTCAAAGCGATAAGCTGTGCTATCCGCCATTTGGTGACTCTGTGACCTATATCCTTTTTTGTGTACCACAGCATTATCGTCGCAGGTACGGGGAAAAGCATGATAAGGTTGAGCCACGTCAGCTTTGCCGAGGAATCCATATCGCAGTTGAAAAGATAAAATATCATTCCCAGCGAGAATACCACCTGCACCAAAGCAAATATCTTGAAATACTCCGCAAACCAGCTATACACCGACAAAATGATATTGAGCTGCACCCACATTAGCAGCACCACTATCCCCACACGGCTAAACACGATACGCAAAAGCCCTTTTTTCTTTTTGGGTGCAAGATTAATTATCTCGTTCTCCATGATGACCTCCTTTCAGATAACCCCACGCTGATAAAACGTGGGGTGTTTTTATTATTATAGTATAATTCTGTTCTGTATTCAAGACTTTACCTGCATATTCTGTTATAGCCATAATCTTTGGCCTCCTTCTTTAATGTTTATTTTGATTTGTTCCTTATACCGAAAATGTTCTTCAGTGTCTCGGCTTCATCGCTTGCTGCGGCCGCTGTGTTTGCGTTTCCGCCTATACTGAAACCATTTTCAGCTGAATTGACCACGCCTTTCAGCTCCGGCACATCCTTAAGCACCTGCTCAAGCTGTGTCTTAATTACTGCTGTGTCAACGCTGCCGTTCTCCCCTGCTGCCTTTGTAAGGTCAGCCATCTTTATGATGTAGGGAATGCGTGAGGGTGCGACGCCAAGGTTCAGAGCCTCTGTTGTGGCTGCTGCCCTTATGTTACTTTCTGTAATCTGTGCCTGTGCTTTTGCAAGGTCTGCCTTAAGGGCGTTGATGTCAGGCGTGCGCTTCGCCTTTTCCGCCTTGAAGGCTTCGATTGCTTCTTTCACTTCGGCATCGCTTAATCCCTGCTGCGAAAGATACGATTTTACAACCGTGTTTTCTGTTACTGCCTGTTTTCCTGCAACAATGCTTGCAAGCTTCTCATAATCAAAAGCCGGAGCTGCTGCCTGTGCTGCTGCATTGTTTGTCGCCGCGTTCTGAGCTGCCTGCTGCTGATTCTGTGCCTGCTGTGCTGCTGCGTTGTTAGTTGCTGTGTTTGGATTGTTTCCGTCCATGTTTTTATTCCTCCTGTCAGTTATAAGGGTGTCTCCCTGTATCAGTTTTTATAGTGGTGTCTCCACTAAAAACCGCCTTGGAGGTGTTACACTTCAAGGCGGTAAAAAAAACACCTGGCATTTGCCAAGGTGCTTTAAAATAATCTTTTGCTTTATATAGCTTATTTCTTAACTATACCTTTTTCAAAGGCTTCATGTATATATGGTAATACAAAATGCATTTCTTCAATTGTTAAGCCTTGAAAATAATTAAACTCTAACCCCTTTTTACGCGCTTCATGCTCCAATCTGAATTCGCGCTCAATAAACTCCTTTATATTCGAAACACCGACTTTTTTAAATATTTCATCGAGTGACATAAAAGACCTCCACTTTAATTCCATGCTTCGCTAAATTCTTTATAGCAGTATCTCTGGTTCCCATAGAATCATTTACTTCATTAACCTGTGCACCTATATCAAACCAATCATTACGGTCTAAACACCTATCCGGATCCATACTGTATTTATATATAGTTGAATTATGACATATTACAACTCCATACTTATAATGTCTTTCATATGCACGTTTAAAATCATCAATACTCATAAACCCACTTCCCGGATGGTTATGAATTGCTACTACAGAATATTCAGGGAATGATTTTAATTTCTTCATCATCTTTTTAGTTGGTCTACAAGCACTTGTTCCTGTTTCAGGATCATAAAAATCATATTGCTTGTTAATCTTTACTATATTATCCGGATAAATAAAACCTAAATCTTCAAACATCGTCCGCTGCCTATGCTTAAGGATATCCTTTAATGAATAATAGAGATTTTTGGCTTCCGCTTCATTTTCTGCGACCTGATCTACAAGCTCTTTATACTTTAAGTTCCGAATCAGATCCATATCTACCTTTGCAGCTTGTACTATTCCTTTGTTGCTCTGCTCACCCTCCATTATATCATCTCTGAAGGAAATTTCAACCGGAAGTTTGACAGCAAAATAATAAAAAAACTCAGGGTGCAGCACAATGCTGCACCCTGTTTTTTATTTTTTCACTGCTTCCATTTCAGTATAATGTTCCTTCTCTTCTATGATCTCATCTTTTCACTTTACTTATATTTCGTTCCGCTTTACTTATCTTTCTTTTCGCTTTCTTCATCTTCCGCAACAGCTTTTATATTTCTACCAAGAATAAGAGCTATTAAGCCAGCAACTACTGCAACCACAGCAACAGCTATGTAGCCGAAGGTATGATCTGTGCCTTCTTCAGTGCTATCCGAGCTCTCATTGCTAGAAACATTTGTTGCTTCAGTAGAAGCTTCGGTGGTAGCCTCTGTTGTAACTTCAGTAGTGGCTTCAGTTGTTGCCTCTTCTGTATATTCAACAACTGTGGTAACCTCCTGTGTCTCTTCTTGTTCAGCCTCTGTAGCACCTGATGCTGTCAAAGCCTCAGGCTTTTCAACTGCGTAATCTGAAAATGCTATAGCTGAAGTAGCCTCAGAAAAATCAACAGAATCTGAATAAGTGCCAGTAACTGTAACAACATAATCTGAAGAACTAGTGCCTTCAACGTAAACTGTGCCATCAGAGCCAACAATAGAAATTGAATTACCATCAAGATCAACTATAGAACCAGCATTGTAGAGATTAGAAACTGTACTAGCAGCACTTACATACCAGGTAGAATCCTCTGAAATATAAAGGTTGCAAGCCTCGGTATTTGAAGAATTACCATCACCTGCCCAGGTCTCATCATCTCTAACAGCACCTGTAAGAGTGCTTGCATTCATCATATAAAGATCAAGATTACTAATAGAATCGTAAACAATATCTCCTACCATAACCTGAGAATCAGCGGTAAAGCTGCAATCTGCACCGTTTGAACCACTAGAGCCCCAGCCTCTCTGATTAGCATTGCCAGTAACCTGAAGGAAGAAAGAATTATCCTCAGAAGGAGTAATCTCAACATCGTTTAAGTAGAAAGTACTAGCAGTATTTGTAGTATAGAAAAGACCGCCGTTTAAAGAAGTAAGCGATCCTCCTACCATAGAGAACTCAGAAGTACCTACCTCAGAATCACCAGACATGCTCTGATAAAGAATTACAGACCAGGTAACATCATTCTGGGAATCATCAGGCATGTTACTAGTAAGAGCAGAATCAAAAATTCTAAGAGCATTCTTACCTTCAATACAGATGCCTTCACTATTTGTAGCATTAAGAATTGCATTATTTACAGTAATGTCAGCTGTACAATAAATGGCAGGTGAGCCAGAACCATTAGAAGTATAAGTTCCGCCGTCAATAACCATTGTGCCACCGCCCCTATCACTTCTGATAGCAGCTGCAGAGCCGCCATTAGTATTAACAGCATTATCCCAGGCATATAAAGTACCGCCGCCTGCAACATGAATACCGCCCGAGGTATTCTGCTCGGTATTAATTGTAACACCTGAAACGTAAGCAACACCGTCACCGTAAGCAAATACACCAGCACCTCCTGCAGAATCTGTGGTAATTGTTCCACCGTTCACTATAACAGAACCGGCAGTATTAAGGACTGCTGCACCAACTCCGTAGAAGCTTGAATTATCGCCGCCGGTAGAATCAGAGCTAACTCTACTTACAGTAGCGTTATTTAAAATAGTAGTACCGTTTGAAACAAGAACTGCATTTTCATCAGTACCAGTACTCTCATAGGTACCATCAGTAGTTGTAGTATCTTCTGTATATTCTGTAACCGCAGTGTACTCAGAAACACCAGAAGAAGTTCCACCAGGAGCACCGCCCGGTGCACCGCCTGTAAAATCACCGCCCTCGCCGCCTGGCATATCAGGAGGAGTTCCGCCACCATTACCTGAATTATTACCATCAGGCTTTTCAGGAGGAGTTCCACCATCATTACCTGAATTATCACCATCTGGCTTTTCAGGAGGTGTGCCGCCATTTCCCATATCACCCGAAGGAGCCTCACCGCTTGGAAGTTCAGGAGGTGTATTTTCAGAATTTGTATTAGAATTTATATCATTATTAGAATCGGTATTTGTATCTGTGCTCTCAGTAGCCTCTGTAGTATCAGTCGCAAATACAGAACTAACTGCACTAGTTCCTGTAAGGACTATAGTAAGAGCTGCTGCTGTGCTGGCCATACCAGCCTTAATAAGATTTTTTCTCCTCATAAACAAATCTCCTTTTCAAAAAAATTAATATTTAAAATCGCTTCAAAGAAATCACTTTAAAAAGAATCACTTTCAAAATAATCGCGTTAAAAAAAATTACTTTTAACATCTACCAAAAAGATACCGAAAAAGTATGTAATAAATGTGAATTAAATCGTAGTATTTTGTGAAAATCAGTTATAAAACAAGATTAAAACAGCGTTAGAAACAAAAAAACGACATAAAAAGCGACATAAAAATAATGTCAATACATAATTATTATACCCAAAAATGGTAGAAATGAAAATAACAAAATCCTTAATAATAAAAAAATACACGGATATATCCCAAAGACATATCCGTGTATCAAATATCAAATCATATTTCAAATAATAATACAAATTGTATTACAAATTAGTACTCCTTAGCCTGCTCTTCACCTGTCATAACTCTTAAAGCGCCCTGAGCAAGAGCAAGAAGCTCATCTTCGCCCATGTAAACCTTAACAGGAGCAATGAAGCCAACGCGCTCTGTGATACCATCTGTAACAGGATACTGATGAGCAATACCACCTGTAAGAAGGATTGCATCAACATTTCCCTTAAGAACAGCAGCCATAGCACCGATATTCTTAGAAACCTGGAAAATAAAAGCCTGAACAACCTTAGTAAACTCAGGATCACCAGCCTTCATCTTCTTAACAGAATCCATCATGCTGTTTGTACCAAGATAAGCTGTAAGACCGCCCTTACCAACGAGCTTCTTATAAACTTCCTGCTTTGTGTACTGACCTGAGAAGCACATATCTACAAGACCACCAACAGGAACGCCGCCAGCTCTCTCAGGTGAGAAACAACCATCACCATCTAAAGCGTTAAAAACATCGATAACCTTACCATGCTCATGAGCACCAACACTGACACCACCGCCCATATGAGCAACGATAACATTGATATCCTCATACTTCTTGCCGATTTCCTTAGCGTATCTTCTAGCAATAGCCTTCTGGTTTAATGGATGGAAAATACTCTTTCTAGGAATCTCAGGAACACCTGAAAGTCTAGCGATATCGATCATCTCATCAACAACAGGAGGATCTACGATATATGAAGGCTTACCAAACATATCACCAAGCTCTCTAGCAAGGATACCGCCAAGATTTGAAGCATGCTGCCCCTGAACGCCCTTCTTAAGATCTTCAACAAGAGCATCAGTAACGGCATAAGTACCACCAGGAATAGGCTTAACAAGACCGCCTCTACCAACGAAAACATCGATAGAATTAATATCGAAATTCTGCTCTTCTAAGAACTTAGTAATCATGTCCTTACGGAAATCCTTCTGATCGATGATTGTAGCGTAAGGTGCAAGCTCTTCATTAGAATGACGAAGAGTCTGGTCAAAAAGCATTGTCTCATCCTCGAAAACAGCAATCTTTGTAGATGTTGAACCAGGATTGATGATAAGTGATTTAATAGCCATTTTATTATCTCCTTAAAATTAATATTAAACAAAATAATAGGTATTCACCTAACTAAATATTATAACATAGAAGCTCGGACTTTGTCAATAATTTATCAAACTCACAAAGTCATTACTTTACATTGATTTTTATTCGCCCTCCAACAATTTCATTATCACTGATAAACATGATCAATTCATCACTTCCCTTTTTAGTACCCTTAATAGTCAGTTCAATGCTATTTTCATCATAATTCCAGTCATCGGCCCATGAAGCATCAAAAACACCATTTCTTTCAGCTGAAGACCAGTAAAGATTCCACATAAAATATTGATAAAACTTTATGGTCTTAGACTCGCCCTTTTTAAGAGTAATCTCAGTAATATCATCCTCAACGTAAAGCGAAGGCAAAACATTAATGGTAAGAGTTAAAGATACACTAGGAACCTTAGGATCAGTAACTGTAATGGTAGTAGAACCACATTCAAGCGGATAAACATAAAGAGTCGCAAAATCCTTCTCTAGCTCTCCAATGCTCGCACAGCAAATAGCAGGATCTGCCACATCAAAATCAAGGCTAGGACCCTTGTAGGATAAAAGAATCGGCACATGATAACAACCTAGATAAACGTAATACTCATTTAAATCTGTTATTTTACCACCAAGACCATCACCGTGACCGTACTGCTGCTCATAATTATACATATCAGGCCAGTCAAGATAGCTGAAAATACTACATTTTCTTACCGTCACCTTGCAGGTATAGCTCTTACCGCCAGCAGTAGCCGTAATGGTTGCCTTGCCGGACTTCTTAGCAGTAATGGTGCCTTTTTTAGAAACACTGGCAATATTTTTATTTGAAGACTTAAAGGTAACAGCCTCGCTAGTACCAGAAAGCTTAAGCTTAAAGGTCTTTCCGATATACAAAGTCTTACTGGTCGCATTTAACTTAATAGTAGCAGCAGCCTTAACATCTAATGGTCCAATCAAAGAAAGCGTAAGGACCAGCATCAAAAGAAACGCAAAAAATCTATTAATTTTTAATCTCATAGCCCCTCCTTACTTCTTGTCATTGCTATCATCAGTAACAGTAACGGTGCACTTAGCAGTAAGACCATTAGCTGTAGTAGCTGTAATGGTAGCTTTACCGGCCTTAATGCCCTTTACCTTACCCTTAGCAGAAACTGTAGCAACCTTAGAATTGCTGCTCTTAAAAGAAACATAATCAGAGGTAGTATCGCTTGGAATAATAGAATAAACAAGACTAACACTCTTACCTACCTTAATGGAAGCAGACTTCTTACTAAGCTCGACCTTTTCAGGAACAACGACCTTTACCTTGCTCATATCAGGATAACCATGTCCGAAATATTTATCCCATCCATCATCGCCAAGATCTTTTGCATAAGACTTGATCTTTTTCTCTACCTGAGCCGGAGTAAGCGAAGGATTTTCAATAAGAAGCATGGCTGCAAGAGCTGAAATGTGAGGAGCAGACATAGAAGTGCCGCTTAAATAATCAAAAGCTCCATCATTCCAGCAGCTATAAACACAAACGCCAGGAGCACATACATCAACTGTGCTGCCGTAATTCGTATCCCAGGCGCTATAAAATTCTTCATTCATATTTGAAACAACAATAACATCCTTAAGCTGAGCAGGACCCCAGTTTTTAACATCATCATATTCATTACCGGCAGAAACAACCACAACTACGCCCGCATCTACGGCATATTGAATAGCATCCTCCCTGTATATGTCAGGAGCACCATTAAGGCTAAGGTTAATAACATCAGCCCCGTGATTTACAGCATATTCAACTCCCACAGAAATATCGCAGTTAGCAGCATAATCATTGCTCATAACTCTGATAGGCATGATCTGCACATTTAGTCCCCTGGTGCAATCCGCAATAATGCCGGCAACGTGAGTTCCGTGCCCATCCTTATCATTTGGATAATAATCATGATCAATAAAATCATAACCATCAGAAGTAAGTCTGTCTTTCAAAAATGGATGGTCCATATCAACGCCGCAATCAATGACAGCGACCTTTACCGTAGTTGTATAATCCGTTAGCTTAGGAGCAAACTTATTATATCCCAAGGTATAAACGCCCCACGAATTATATTCAATGCCTTTAGAAGCCTTAGAACTAGCAAACTGCTTTGTGCTTCCGGCAAAAGCACTATTAGAAGAGGTGCCAGAAATGTTTGAAGAATTGCTAACAAAACTGCTTGCAGTTTTTCTAAGAGAACTGCTAGTACAGCCTTCAGAAATACTATTTGTGATATTTCTAGATAAAGCAGTCCCGCTACTGTCTTTATCAGAACAAATAGAAGGCATAACGCCTAAAACCCCGTAAGAAAAGGCAAAGACAGCACAGGCAGCCTTTAATGCCTTATTTTTAAATCCCCTCATACATACTCCTTTTATCGACATAAATGAATTACATATACAAACATACAAATAATCTTCTAAAACCTTCAAAAAACTGATTAAATGTATTTGTAAAACCAGCCAATAGATTTATTAAAAAAAACAAAAAAGACACATATTATTATACTATAAAATTATATATTATTCAAATACTCTTTTAACTTTAGCACTAAAAATTCAAAATAAATATTTTAAATGCTCTTTTAATTTTGAATCAAGAAAGTAAAATAAAAAACCAAATAAAAAAGCTCCCTTTGGGGGAGCCTTCTTACGTAGTAAAATACTACTAGTCTGGATAACATCTATGTCAAAACTAAGGTATATGCGGATATATTAACGGGTGCTTTTTAAAAGCCTTTGTTTTAGCACCTTGTTTAGATTATAAAACTAAATTGTGTTCTAATTGTGATTTTTTTAAGTAAAAAACAAAATTATTTTTTTGTAAATAATCCAAACTTTTGCGCAGCAATACCGACACTTTCCCCGGTGCATAATAACGTGAGTGATGGTATCGCTTACCTGAGGCATACTATCAATAACAGATTATCAAATCAAATCTATCTGTTACTGAATAATATTTCACAGAATTTTTATTCAGAAACTTTACAATGGCAAAGAGCTGTGGTATAATATCATTATACTGAAAAAAAATTCAGAGAAAATATTTTCAGAAAAGAGGTGATACTATGTTTATTGGCAGAGAAAAAGAACTCCGGCAGTTAAATGCCGAGCTTTCCTCATGGAAACGCAAATCGGCGGTGCTTGTTTACGGCAAACGCAGAGTCGGAAAATCCACTTTGCTTAGCGAAGCTGCAAAGAGCTTTGAAGGTGTCGTCATCAACCATATGTGCGTGACAAGCACATTTGAAGGCAATATGGAGCTGATCTACCAAAGTGTTTCGGAGGGGCTTGGTCTGCCCAATATCCGATTCGGCTCTCTCTTCGAGATGATGAACTACATGAAAACGCTTGACAAAAAGATACTTCTCATCATCGACGAATACCCCTACCTCAAGCAGACCAAAAAGAAGAACGAGGTCGATTCCTATATGCAGGCGGTCATCGACAGGCTGCCAGAAAATGTCAAGCTGGTACTCTGCGGTTCATACATCACGGTAATGAAAGAACTGCTCGAAGAAGGCAACCCACTATTCGGACGGTTCTCGCTGATACAGCATATCCGTGATTTCGACTACCTTGACGCAGCGAAATTCTATCCCGATCTTTCTGTTCGTGACAAGGTCGCCTTCTATGCCGTATTCGGCGGAAGCCCCTATGTTCTGGAAAATCTGGATACAAGCCTGACTATTCGCGAGAACATCGAACGCCTTCTGCTGCCCGAAACAGGTCTGGTGCGGTCACACATCGAGAATGTCATGCTGAGAGAGATACAGAAGTCTTTCGATGCACGAATACTAGAAATTCTCGGCAACGGCAAGAAGCGTTACACCGAGATACGTGACAAAATTGTAAGCAGCGAGACTGGGTTGCTCGATAAGCAATTGAAAATTTTGCTCGACATGGAGACCATTCAAAAAACTGAGCCGATCAACCGCCGCAATGACAAGAAAAAACAGTTTTATGAGATCGTGGATAATCTGATGCGGTTCTATTTCACGTTCATTTTCGGTAAGGCGGGAACGATTGCCCGTATCGGTGAGGAGCAGTTCTTCAATCGAAATATAGACGCTGTACTGGAGCAATTCGTCAGCAGACGGCTTGAAGGCATCGCCCTGCAATACTTCCAAAGAGCCGCTATGCTTGGCAAATATCCTGATATCGACGATTTCGGAAGTTATTGGTACGATGATCTTGCTACGAAAACCAACGGCGAATTTGACTGCGTGATACGGCGTGGGGAAAAGTATGATTTCTACGAATGCAAATACTTCGACCGCCCCATGACCCTTAAAGAATGTCGTCAGGAAAAGGAACAGCTTGACAGCATCAAGGGCATCACTGTGTCGGGCGTGGGATTTGTCTGCACGGGCGGATTTACGTCTGAAAAATCTGACGACTTTGAGTTAATCGACGGAAAAGCACTGTATTTTAACAAATGATAAAGCCGCCGCTCAGGACGAACCTGAACGGCGGTTTATGTTTCTTAAAAAGCCTTTGTTTTAGCACCTTGTTTATATTATATAACTAAATTCTGTTCGAATTGTGATTTTTTAAGTAAAAAACAAAATTATTTTTTGAAAAAATTATTCATGCCGCCCATGCTATTTGAAGTTGTAGCACCGCTCTCATTAAAATAAGATCCAGCTTCATTAATTGTAAATTCAGCAATTAAGGTGCCATTAGTTAATGCGGCCTCAGATGTATATAAGCCATCAGTACCGCTGCCACTAATGCTTCCGCCTACATAAAGCTGATATGAAGAGCCTTTTGCTAAAAGCTCTGAGCAAATGACTATATTTGAATAAGATTTAGCAGAAACATAAGAAATAACAACATTTCCATCAGTATCAGTAATAGTCACAGGCTCGCCCTTACTTACATTTGCGGTATAAGAAATGAAATTTAATCCATCATTTGAAGGAGCCTCTGCCATACCTGAAGATCCAGCAGCAATTAAACTTCCGCCCTTTACAGAACAGCTTCCACCGGAATCAATAGAGCCATTAGCACCAGAAGAAGGTCCATCAACAATGACAGTACCGCCATTTTGAATAATGTAGCCATTACTATCTATGCCATCTCCTTCAGCATTTACATAAACATAGCCGTCGTTAAAATATAGATAAACACCCTCTTGAACGCCCATATCTGAATTAGCACTGCTTTCAGAATCAGCAGCGTTAAAACCATCATCAGAAGCTGTAACGTGAATGTTGCCACCGTTTACATTAACAACCTTAGACTCAATGCCCTCATAAGAATTGTAAATGTTAATGGTTCCATCATTGATAGTAAGCTCAGTAGAGGAATTCATACCATCATCCCCAGCATAAATATCAAAAACACCACCGTTAACGGTAAAACTAGAATTAGCATGAATACCATCCTCAGCAGTATTCAAATTAAAATTGCCACCATTAATGACAATATTGCCCTCTGCAACAATGCCTCTAGGGTTACTAGAATCATCACCGGATTCATCTGCTGCATTACTGTTTTCATCAGTAGGCAGCTGCATATTGCCCATACCAGGAGCTACAGTATTCCCACTTTCATCGGTAGGCAGCTGCATATTGCCCATATCAGGAGCTACAGTATTTCCATTTTCATCGGTAGGCCACTGCATTTTACCCATATCAGGAGCTACAGTATTTCCACTTTCATCGGTAGGCCACTGCATGTTACCCATATCAGGAGCTACAGTATTTCCATTTTCATCGGTAGGCCACTGCATGTTACCCATATTCGGTGCTGCATTACCACTTTCATCGTTGAAGCCTGTATTTCCAAAGCCTTTGCCTCCTCTTTCACCTCGGCCGCCTTTTCCGCCAAAGCCACCAAAGCCGCCGCCCATGTTACCAAAACCATCATTATGAGAAGCTGCATTAGTGTAGCCACCGCCGCAGGTAATATCAAAATCACCATCAATAATAAGAATGCTGCTAGAAGCCTGTATGCCATCATCTTCTGCTACAATCTTAAATGTGCCATCTTTTATAAAAACAAAGCCCTTATCTTCCTTAGAATCATTAGTAACCTTGATTCCATCATTATCTGCAGTAATATCAAAGCTTCCATCCATGAAAGAAGCAGAATTCTTGGCCTTAATGCCATTAGATTTGGCAGTAAGCAGGTAGCTTCCAGAAACAAAAATTACATCAGCCTTTACCTGAATTGCATTTTTAAGGTTAGTAGAAACTGTTAAAGAACCGTTTCCGTTAAAGGTGGTATCATCTTCAGAATAAAAAGCCGCTGAAGGGTATTTATTATCAGTATCTATAGCAGCATCATCTGAAGTATCCTCTGAAGCCTCGGCAGCATCAGAAGCTTCCACAGCAGAAATGATTTCATCTGAAGCATTAAGAGTTAAAGAATTTTTGCTGCCATCCTTTAAAGTAACAATCAGCTTATCGCACTTTTCTTCGTAAATTGGGCTAGCCTCTGCAGAAGAAATTGAAGCACCGTCTAAAATCAAATGGATCACATCCTCTTTACCAGCCTCAATATAAACAGATCCATTAAGCTCTCCTGTCAGTATATAAGTTCCAGCGGCTGAAATAACTACCCTGCCGTCAGAAAACGAAACAGCCTCTGAAGAACAAGAAATAGAATCCCCCTTTAAAGAAATTGTAACTCCGTCTCCATCATTAGTATTAGTATCCTCTGCGTCAAGAGTAACAGCCTCTTCAGTAACAAAAAAAGAAGTAAAATCCACTAAAGCAGAAGTACTTTCAGAACTTTCAGTAGAATCAGCACTTGAAGAAACTATTTCTTCAGACGCAGAAGTATTTTGTGCATCATCACTTACGGAAGTATCATTATTTGCGGAAGTATCATCACTTGCGAAAGTATCATCACTTACAGAAGTATCATCTATAGCCGAATCAGAAGCTTTAGCCGAACTAGAAGGCACCGCCGAACCAGAAGTGTTACTGCTGCAGGCAGTAACCGAAAGTAACATAGCAAGAGATACACAGGTTGCCCCTGCCCTATACAGACCATTAAATTTACGTCTCATTATTTTCTCCTTTATCTTATTAAAAAAATTTGCATCCTGTAGAAATTTTACAGTTTTATCATTTAAGGTGCAAAATTAAAAGCACCCATAATAAGAAGTACTGTATAAAATAATAAAATTAAGTTTTAAAAAATACTTTGATACATCTCCAGCAAGATTTGCTGATTTTAATAAGTTAAAGATTAAGAAATTAAAAATCAAATAGAATGAATATATCCAGAAATGTAAAAACATAAATCAGTAAATAAAAAGTTTTATTTACACATTTAAGTCTTTACTGCAAGATCAAATCATCTGATAAGATCATCTGATAAGATTATCTGAAAAAATTATCTGATAAGATTATCAAATAATGCTGCAAGGACTAGCCATTAAGCAAATCCTTGCAGCTAGAATTAAATTAAAGTCCTTCGTTAGGGTAAAGATTTCTAGAAAGAACAACTGTAAGATTACCATTTCTTGTTCTGATTTCATCTATGAACTGCTTTTCCTGCTTTTTATCCTTAAGCTGGATATTGTAAGAAAGTTCGAACATGCTACCCATCTCAGTGGTCTTAACTCTGATCATATCGTTTGTCTTTAAATACTTAGCGAAGATATCATCAAAAACCTCAAGATAATCAAGATTCTCAGGAATAGAAACCTTTAAAAGTCTGGTACCAGCATCCTCTGAACCAAAATTAGCGATGCTAAGGATTAAATAAACGATACAGAAAACTGCTGTAATGAAAACTGCGAATGTAACACATCCCTGAGCAGTAGCTAAACCAACTGCCATATCCATGAAAATTGTCAAAATTTCTTTTGCTGTAGCCTGCTGTGATCTGAATCTGATAAGAGAGAAAGCACCAACTACTGCAATACCTGTACCAAGATTACCATTTACCATCATCATGACTGCCATGATTACCATAGGTAAAATAACAAGTGTCATTAAAAAGCTCTTGGTATACTTGCTCTTTGACATATAGACCAGAGCAATAACTAAACCTAAAAGTAAAGATAAGCCTGTAAGTAAGGCTGTCTGGGCTATAGTAGCACCAGTTGTTGTATTAATAATACTAGAAAACATAATTTCCTCCATTTCTTACCGCCTCTTGCGGTCTTAAACAAATATTTTAGTAATTTATCGAAAAAAACTTAATAATCATGATATATAAAATAACCTAATGCTTATTAAACACTCTGTACAGAACCGGCGACGTTTCTGTAAACTGTATTAGGATTATAACCTGTAACAGAACTGATAGCAGAAGCTGCTTCTAATCTTTCCAACATTTCCTTCTTGTAAATAGCACCGTACTTAGAAAAAGATGTAGGATAGATCTTAAGCTCTGAAAAAGCTTTGATAAGCCATTCAGGATAAGCTCCGCCAGCCTTTACCTCTAAAAGGTGATAAGGATGATCGATAAGCTGTGTTCCCTGATCTCCGGCCTCAAGCTTAACATCTGACCTTCTATATCTGATATTCTTATCGAAAGTCATTCTGAATTCGGTATCATCCTTAGCGTAATATGCTTCTCTATCATATGCGATAAAGATCTTAGGGAAAATCTTATAACGATTGATGGTATAATCAAGCTCTCTAAGGATCTGACTGTCCTTTGGCTTAACACCATTTTCGATATAATCATTAACTTCGCGTAAAGTTAAAGAAACTCTTCTCTTATAAACGATGCCCTGGTACTTCTTTTTGATTTCAAGAAAAACCTTTGAATTTAAAGACTTAGGAACACCATAGCTGCGAAGTCTTACCTTTTCCTTATACTTTGGCTTAGCAAGTGAAGTCTTGATAAGCTCGTCATTAGTATTATCAAAATAAAGATTGCAGATTGTAGAAAGACCATAGTCATCAATCTGAATCTTGTCACCTATCATCTTGAATAGGCCTTCATACTGTTCATCAGTAAGCATATATTTAACTTCAACTCTTTTGAAAATGAAACCCTTCTGAGTAATTGCCATAACCTCCTCCTTTCATCAGGAATGAATCCTGTATTTAATTCCCCCAACATCTATATTAAAACCATAAAATTCAAATTCTTTATTAATGCCTTGACAATTAAAATATACTTTTAGAAAAAATTGTTTTATCTTTTGGATGGTGTCAGTATATTTTGAAAATGTGTTCAAAATGTGTAAGGACTGAGTAAAAAATGTGAAATCGATTCACAATTTAAAAATCCATATACTGCAAATAAATTATTTACTGAAAAGTAAACCCGTAAACTATCTGCTGAATCAAAAGACTATATTTTTACAAAACCCACATATTCCTCTATAATACATAATATAATAAAATTTGTAAAAAAACAAGTCCCTTTAACAACTTTTTTAATTGTTAAAGGGACTTAAAGCCTTGATATTCAATTGTTTCACTATTTACTCAAATTATGAAAAAGCATTTAGAAAATAGTAAAAATCTATTCAGTCAAAAACTAAAATATAAAAAACGTATCCTAAAGGCCTATTAAAATCAGTATTTATATGTTTCACCAAATACTCTAATAATGCTCTTTTCACTCATAAGGTCTAAAAGATCTACATCAAGAACGCTCTCAAGCTTGTCAACTTGAAGCTCAGAAACCTTAAATTCAGAAACTGTATAATCATCATCATTAGTAAGAATAGATATGGCAGCATTCTTTTGCTGATCTAAAGCCTTAGCCTGAACTTCAGCGCCAATTTCATTATAATACATACCAACACCGACTATAAGAGCAGCAACACCTAAAGCAACAGCTACAATGACACTAAGAGAACCTTCTCTCTGCTTTAACTTAGTCTCCTTTGCTATTGATGAAACGATACATACAATAGCTATACATATAAGAAAAATAACTGCTCCCGCAACTAGTAAAATCGAGTAAGGATGGTAACTGGACTTAATATTTGCACACTGAGCAGTTAAAGCAGGGAAACTATCAGAAAATCTGTACTTGATAATTTCAGTAATGACCTTCGGACCTGCCCACATACCAATGAATATCGGTAAAGCTACCGCAAAAACCAAACATCCTACATACTTACCTAAAATGATAAAGAATTCTTTATTAGTGCTATAGGTTGCACCATCCATGATCACCTTAACAGAAAGGGCAATGGCAATAGCTATAATCGTGATAATAAAGAAAATCTTGGCATACTTTAATGTAACATCATTAAAGAATTCACAAGCATCAAAGTACTGATTATTTGCAGCAAAATCACCATCAGCAGCAGAATAGAATTTAATAACAGGAGCTGTAATATAGCTGTCTGCAGCTTCTATGGTCTCATCTATTTCGGCAATCTTATTATCTGCCTTATCTGTCCATTTCTTTAAATACTTGTTGTAATAAGCAAGATTCTTTTCATACTTATCCATGTAGCTTTCTACATTTAACTCATTAAACTTAGCCTCAGAAAGCATTCTATCACGAAGCTTGGCTAATTCGTTATAACGAAGCTCAAGAGCCTTTACTCTTGCATCAAGATTATCAAGATTTGACTTATCCTCAAGATATCTTCTCTGATTTCTAACAAGCTCTTCATCGGTAAGACCTAAGATATCAAGGATTCTTTCGATATCATTATCGCTCTGGCTGATTTCCTCAAGCTTATCAATATATCCATCCTTTGATTCAAGACCTTCCTTGACCTTTTTACCTAATTCTTCATTTGCAGCGATCTTATCTTCTTTATTTTCTACAAGATCTGTATAGTAAGAATCAAGACTTGCCTTTACGGTATCAAGAGACTCACTAAGTGTTTTATACTGCTCAGCAAATGTAACAGTGGCATTTTCAGCCATTTCAGACTTTATCTTCCACTTTTCAACATAAGCTAAACCATCATTTTCTACAATGCTCTTTAATCCTACAACATGTTCTTTACTATCTGTAAGAAGCTTGATAAGCTCTTTAGAACGTTCTGAAACCTTTTCAGATGTCTTTGTATCAAGCGCAGCCGCGATATTCTTTTTAGCACTTTCTCTATTTACATCTTCATAGAGATTAACAGCGATAAAAGTATAATTATCTACAACAACAGAAGCAGATGAAATCATAATATATCCGCAGTAGCCTGTTTTTGTATCGCTTGAAGCATTAGCATAAGAAACATAATAAGGAGAATTAACAATTCCCTTTACCTTGAAGCTATTAGTACAAAGATAATCAGTAATATCATTTCCATCTGCGCTAGTAAGGTTTATTGAAGCACCAGACTTGATACCAAAAGCATCAGCAAAGGTCTGATCAACAAAACAATCACCCTCGCCAATAGATACAGAGCCGCCCGTTACCTCAGCAATATTTACGTTATTAGTAAGAGAAATAACCTGTACATTGTTTGGCTTACCATCAGAACCTGCATACTTTGCATTAACTGCATAAACGCCTTCGGCAGCAGCAACTTCATTTACCTTAGATACAATCCCAACATCCGCATCATTAAAGCCTGCATCAGAAGTAATCATGAAATTCATTGCTGCTCTATTATTCAAATAATCTACAACTGCATCCATATGAGGAGACCTGATAGAATATGCACCTGAAAATACAGTAAAACCAAGAAGAGTAATAAGGAATAATGCGATAAATCCACGTAAAGTAAAATTTTTCATAAGATTTTTGCCCATTGAAACATCCGAATCTGAACTCTTAGTTTTCTTCTTTTTCTTGTCACTAACTCCGTTAGAATCACTCTTAACATTATCGCTAACTTTATATTTACTAGCTTTATTATCGTTAGTACTTCCGGTCTTTGAAGCAGAATTGTCTTTTGAACTAGAAGCCACATTACCAGTTGCATCACCAGTTGCATTACCATTACCAGCTGCATTAGCAGCTACTACTGCTTCAGAATTACCGGCAGTATTTCCTGGATTTACTACATTACCTGTGCCCCTTTTAGAACCACCAATAGAAAGGGATCCACCGGCAGTATAACCATTTCCGGCCTTTGAAGCATTATCACCTGCAGAATTATTTTCATTTGCAAAGGCTGCCTTTTCATCAGCAGCATTAGGAGTTGCATTAAGAAGCATTTTAAGGCTTTTACTATCAGCCTTTTCATCACCTGAAACCTGAACAATGCCCGCAGGAAGCACATAAGAATAAACATGGCTTATCTTACCTGCTGAATTATACAAAGAAACATCCGGATTTGGATTTATCTTAATCGCTCCACTTAAAACATCATCTGCAATTCTGAGCTTCTCGTTAGTAGTAGAATGAAGAACACAAATGGTATCGCCTTCATTTACACTATCGCCAAGCTTTTTGAGGAAAGTTATACCTGAATTAAAATCGATTAAATCGCCGATTTTTTCTCTGCCAGCTCCAAGAATACAAGCAGCCTTACCAATGGCTTCAGTATCCATTTTAGTAATATAACCATCCTTCTTTGCCTTAAAATCATAAGACACTCTGACAGCCTCACCGGCATCATTTTTATGAACACCATTGTCATTAAGAAGAATATCGCCCTTTTCAAGACTTACCTCTACGACATCGAATTTAGAAGTATCATCAATGTAACTTACATCGCCGCCCTGAGCCTTGACCATATCTTTAAACTTTTGATACGCATCGCCCTTTTCAAGCACCTGCCACACCCTTGTCTTAGCATTATCCATAGAATCGGCCTTGCCGGAAAGCATAAGGATAAGTGAAGATAAAGTAACACAGTCCTCCATAAGATCAGGAGCTGCATTTCTAGGCTTCTTTAAAGCATCTACTGCCTCTCTTACCTCAAGAATATTACCTACCTGAGTACCAAGTGGCTGAGCCATATCTGAAACGATAGCACATACCTTTCTGCCAGCCTTAGTACCGATATCTACCATAAGTTTAGCAAGCTGCTCTGCATCCTCTTTTGTCTTCATGAAGGCACCACTGCCGCACTTAACATCAAGCACGATAACATCAGCCCCAGCAGCAAGCTTCTTACTCATGATGGAGGATGCGATAAGAGGAAGCGAATCTACAGTAGCAGTAACATCTCTTAAAGCGTAGAGCTTTTTATCTGCAGGAGCAAGATCGGCAGATTGTGAAATAACCGAAATGCCGATATTCTTAACCTGCTTCATGAATTTATCTTTGTCAAGACTTACAGTAAAGCCAGGAATACTCTCAAGCTTATCAGCAGTACCTCCAGTAAAACCAAGACCTCTACCGCTCATTTTAGCCATCTTAACGCCGCAAGCTGCACATATAGGAGCCACGAGTAAAGTAGCCTTGTCTCCAACACCGCCAGTAGAATGCTTATCAGCAGTAACGCCGCCTACTGAGCTAAGATCAAGCTTTGCGCCGCTATCAGCCATGGCCATGGTAAGATCGGCACATTCCTGGGCATTCATGCTATTAAAGCAGATAGCCATAAGGAGAGGTGCAGCCTGATAATCTGGAATGGCACCATTCGTATAATTCTTAACAAAAAAATCGATTTCGCTTTTGGTAAGCACGCCACCATTTTTCTTCTTTTCGATAATGTCGTAAATTCTCATTAAATTCCTTTCATTAATTGTAAATCTACTCGTTTTTTTACATTTTTTCCTACGTAATTTTGGGTCAACACCTATATTTAATTATATAACAAAAACCTTGAAAAATCAACATTTAAGCCATAAAAACAGCCGAAAAAAATAGCCAAAAAAAGAACACCTGACTCCTAAAAAATTGGTGATAAAAACAGCCTCAAAACGGCCCGTAAATTTCCCTCAAAAGCAATATAATCTTCTAAAAAACATAAAAAAAGGCACAGAACCAAAAATTCCATGCCATTTTCCTAATTAATAGACCACCTGATTTTTACCATTTGACTTACCCTTATAGAGCTTATTATCAGCACTAGAAATCCAGTTGTCATTAGTCATTCCATTCTGGTATTTAGACGAACCGATTGTAACGGTAATTCTGATTTCATTTTTTTCAAAACGGAAAACCTCATCGGCTATTTTCTTTCTAAGCTCTTCTAGAACCTTATCAGAACAGACAGGCGTTTCTCCAAGGACAATAAACTCCTCTCCGCCCCACCTGCAGACCGTACAATCCTTGCAAGTCTTAGCAGCAATATCAGCAACCTTATTTAATACATAATCACCGCAGTTATGACCATAGGTATCATTTACCTTCTTAAAATCATCAATGTCCATAATGGCAAGCCAGTTATCTTCAGGATTATTGCCGCTCACCCTGCTAAGAGAAGCCATTAAATAATGACGGTTATAAAGACCTGTCAGATTATCTATCATTGCCATTTTCTCAAGCTTCTCCTCATTTTTGATAGCAACATTATGAAAAAGAACAACATAAATAATAACTATGCTAAAAGTAGCTATAGAATTAAAGGAAATAAGTATATCTATAGCCATTCTTGGAACCTCGTAAAGTGGTTTAGTCATTCTTGCTAAAAGATAAGTAAGTGCATAAACAACCACATGAATAATAATCAAAAAATTTAACGGAAGTTCCTTCTTTAGAATTCTATTGTGAAGATATCCATTATAGCTGATGCAAACTAGCATTCCAAGAGCGTAAAGCTGAAAGCCTGAAGCAGTTCCGGTACATATCACTCCAACAACCATAAATCCCAAAATAACAAAGTAAATAATACTGGTAGAAAAAAGATAATGTTTTCTTAGGATAAGAAAAATGTTAGTGGAATTTATGACAAGCTTTACATAAATAACATATCTCATAAGTGGCATCTTAAAAATGATTCCTACACCCAGGAAGAATATGTCGGTGAAAAGCAAAAATATACCAAAAAACAAAGTAAGGTTCTTTATTAAAGCAGTATTTTTAACTGTTTCTTTCATCTAATTACCTCTTTTAGCAACTAAAAATTCAATACAAAATAACAATTAAAATATATAACCTCTATTATTGTATCATATCAGGAAAACGTTTTCAAGGGTTAATATAAATTTTATATATTATTTACAATAAAAAGGACAGCTACTTTGGTAGCTGCCCCATAGAATTTAATTATAGTTTCCGTACCTAAGATAGCTGGATTAACAAGATTTGGATGCTGCTTATAAAGCTCGACCGCTTACTTGATATTGGTAGCCTTTTCGTAGCAGGCATCTGTAGCCTTTATAATAGCATTTCTCATTCCGTACTCTTCAAGTGCAGCAACACCGGCAATAGTTGTTCCGCCAGGTGAGCAAACACCGTCCTTAAGCTCACCAGGATGCTTACCGCTCTCAAGAAGCATCTTTGCAGAACCAAGAACAGTCTGAGCAACAAGCTTATATGCAAGAGCTCTAGGAATGCCATATTTAACAACGCTGTCAGCCAAAGCCTCCATGAACATGTATACATATGCAGGAGAAGAACCATTAGCACAGGTTGCAGCAGCCATTAACTTCTCAGGAATCTCTTCGCAAAGACCAACAGCGCCGTAAAGCTCTTTAGCAAGAGCTAAATCTTCAGCTGTAGCAGACTCAGACTTACAAACGCATACCATAGCCTCTCCCACCATTGCAGCAGTATTAGGCATAGCACGAACGATTCTATATGAATCAGGATTTCTATCAGTACCCTCAGAAAGAGCCTTCTGAATGGATTCCATTGAAAGACCTGCCATAATTGTAAAATAAAGCTTATTTGTATCAGCTAAAGGCTTTATCTGACTTACAACAATATCAAAGAACTGAGGCTTAACAGCAAAAACAACAATATCACATGAACTAACAAGAGCAGCATTATCTGCATAGCCGCTTATTCCTGGATGATCTACGGAAAGCTCTCCTAATATCTTCTGTGTAAGAGACTGATTCTCAGTAGCAAATCCAACATTTTCATTTCCAAAAGCCTTACATGCTCCCTTTATTAAAGGAAGTCCCATATTACCAGCACCAATAAAACCGATCTTCATATTAAAATCCTCTCTTTCTAAAAAAGCGGGCTGAATGCATAAATGCAATCAAACCCGCTAAAATTACATAAACATTCAAAAATTAAGCAAGCTCATTGAAGAAAGCTTCAATTCTATCAAGACCCTTCTTGATAGTATCAATGTTAATAGCATATGAAAGTCTGATATATGTAGGGAAACCGAAATCCTCACAAGGAATAACAGCAACATTATAATCCTCGATAAGATACTTTGCAAGATTTGCAACATTTTCGACCTTATTTCCCTTGTAACTCTTTGTAAGAAGCTTAGAAACATCGATGAATGCATAGAAAGCACCCTGTGGCTTGAGCATAGAAACATCCTTCATTGCGATTACTCTCTCGTATGTGTAATCACGGCGCTTAGCATACTCAACCTTCATTGCTTCAACTGAATCCTGAGGACCTGTAAGAGCCTCAAGAGCTGCCTTCTGAGCAATTGAGTTAGGGTTTGAAGTCTCATGGCTCTGAACAGAACCCATAATCTTTGCGATTTCCTTGCTTGAACCAGTATAACCTATTCTCCAACCTGTCATTGCATAGCTCTTTGACATACCAGAGCATGTGATTGTATGCTCGTAAATTTCCTTGCCAAGAGAAGCGATACTTGTAAATTCGCCATCGTACATAAGATTCTCGTACATTTCATCAGCAACAACGAAGATGTCCTTCTCAACGATAACCTTAGCAAGAGCCTCAAGTTCTGATCTTGTATAAGCCATACCTGTAGGGTTGTTTGGTGTATTAAGAACAAGAGCCTTTGTATTTGGTGTAATAGCAGCTGAAAGCTCATCTGCTGTAATCTTGAAGCCGTTTTCTGCCTTTGTTGTAACGAAAACTGGAACACCATCAAAAAGCTTTACGATTTCCGGGTATGAAAGCCAATATGGTGAAGGAATGATAACCTCATCACCTGGATTTAAAATAGCCTGGAATATATTTGTAAGAGAATGCTTACCACCATTACTGATAACAATCTGATCTGTGCCATAGTCAAGCTTATTGAAGCTCTTGAACTTAGCTGAAATAGCTGCCTTAAGCTCTGGTGTACCAGAAGCTGCAGTATACTTAGTAAAACCAGACTTAATAGCATCAATAGCTACATTGCAGATATTCTCTGGTGTATTGAAATCCGGCTCTCCAGCACCGAAGCTGACTACGTCTACTCCTGCTGCCTTAAGCTCTTTAGCCTTTGCTGAGATTGCAAGTGTTGATGAAGGCTTAACTGCCTGAGCCTTCTTTGATAATGTTAATGCCATAAGTAAGTATCCTCCGTAATAATCAAAAATCTGTATAATTGTATACAAGTATAAAACATCTATGCTATTGTAGTACAAGGAACCTATTTTTTCAAGTATTTTTTACAAAAAAAATTCGCCAAAATTGAATAACTATGTAAAAAAAATTTGTACAAAGTGCTACCTAACAACGAAATGAGAATAAATCTCCTTCAGTTCTTTATGATTCTTAATACCGAGCTTTTTATAGATTTTGCTCATAATATTCTTAATAGATCCAACACTCATATCAAGATAATTAGCGATATCCTTGCATGAGCTTCCGTCCACGAACATCTTAGCAACATCTCCCTCCATGTCAGAAAGAGTAAGAACAGGATTATCTGAAATATAATCACCATAAACACTATTCCAGCCGCTTTCAAAGGTTTCGCTAAGTTCCTTTACCTTTAAGTAATGGACATTTCCCCTCTTTTTAAGCTCCTTATCAAGGATTTTTCCAATTGACCTTCTGAAAACGGCAAGAGGTGAATACCAGCCATACTTAAGAGCAATATCTACCGCAGTTTTCAGATGCCTTGTGGAATCATCAAGCTTATTTAAGGTCTTGCATTTGATAGACATTGACATTGCAAAATAAACAGTAAGTGAAGGAATATCATCAAAAAGAGCCTCATTATAGAGCAAATTAAAAAACGGCAGATTTCCCTCATCTGAACCCGAAATAGCATGATATAAAAAGAAAGTTATTCTTGCAAAAGGAAGGCTAGACTGCGGAATAAGTGAAAATTCACCATTTTTAATCCAGTCAGGTATATCATTTATCTTAAAGACAAAAAGATCAATAGATGCAAGCGAAAGCTCCTTCAAGCGCTCTCCGACAATGCTGCTGACCTTCAGTTCCCTTAAAAGCTTTGTAAAGCGTTTCCAGTCATCAAGACTATTCATGAAAATAGCTATGTAGCTAAGGAGCATTAAGCACTCGGCTCTTATATAATTATCATCAGTTGAGACATAAAGATCAAAGGCCAATTTTTGAGCAACCAAAAAATCGCCTTCAACATATTTATTAGCAATATCAAAGAGGATCTTAACATCATTTTTCATATCAGAATAATGATTGAACATCTCACTGAAAAAAATGAAAGGGACCCTTTCGAACTTAACTTCCTTTAAAATTTTAGGCTTATCATTATTAATAAAGCTTTCAATGTTCTTAGA
>JAEEGF010620940.1_pt1 | contig 26462 bp, 23 predicted proteins | sample 9134171 | NCBI WGS metagenome assembly JAEEGF01 (sample SAMN16246542, study PRJNA631951) | gut metagenome | biome: gut microbiome; feature: rumen; material: AP-attached | host: Bos | place: Iran: Karaj | collected 2018-10 | reverse complement strand
CCTCCCGCGGCGGCGGTTCCATAGCCATCCTGGCGGATATGCAGAAGATCCTTGGCATAGACCCGCTCCTCATGGGCTTCGGCCTTGAACGCGACACCATCCACTCCCCCAACGAAAGCTACCTCCTGCGCCAGCTCTGGGCAGGCATGGAATCCCTGGCCATGTTCTACAAGTATTATTAGAATATTTGTATCTTTGCAGGATATATGGCAAAGTTTTGGGCGGACATACTGGTTCCCGTGGCCATTGTGGGGGCTGTGGCGGCGCAGACGCTGGGTGTGGAAGTGCACCGGGCGGCAAAGTTGCACGCATGGTTCCCGGAGGCCGTGAGGGATACCGTGGCAAGAAGCGCCGCGGTGCCGGACAGTCTGCTCAGGGATACATCGGCCAGAGATACCGTGGACGATGAAGATTTCTTCTTCGGAGATGCCCCGGAGCAGGTGGACACCACGCCAAAGATCTTTGCCCGCGACACCATGAGGGTGCCGGACAGCCTGCAGTTCACGGATCCGTTCCTGTACAAGTGGTACGTTGCCATAAAGGACTCCCTCACCCACCGCATAGTAGTGGATTCCCTGAAGGCGGAGGGGGACTCCCTGGACTGGCCTCTCATTGACTCCCTGTACCTTGCAGACTCCACTGCAACGGCCATAGAGAAGTTCAACCGCTGGTACGCCGGACTGTCCAAGGCGGAGAAGAAGCGCTGGGACTATGAGCACATAAAACTCCCCGCCATCCAGCACAGGCAAGACTCCATCCTCCACCGCAAAGACAGCATCAAGCACATCAAGGACAGCATAAGGCAGAACACTCCCCGCATCCTTGAAACCGCCTTCCTGCCGGACAGCCTCTACTACAAGAGACTGGTTGCCTGGCGCCATGACCGCCTGTACAACAAGGTAGAACCCTTCGAGTGGGACACCACGGCCAACTACCATTTCTACGACTATCCGTTCATGAGGGAGGATGTGGGCGCCACATGGTTGGGCATGCCCGGATCGGCAGTACAGACCCACAACTACTTCCTCCGCGGAAAGGAGAATTCCCCGGAATTTTACGCCCCGCTGGAGCCCTGGACATACACTCCGGAGAACATCCCCATGTTCAATACCAAGACTCCTTACACGGAGCTTGAGTACAACGGCAACCTCTTTGACAACAGCACAAAGAGCTCGGACAACTTCCGCGTGTTCACCACCCAGAACATACTCCCGTCGCTGAACATAGCCCTTGAGATGAAGCGCCACGGCGGCGCCGGAACCCTCAAGAACGAAAAGACGGACAACCGCACCTACTTCGTGGCCGCCAACTATCTTGGAAAGAAATATCTCGCCCACGGCGGATTCATTTCCAACAAGAGCACCCGCCAGGAGAGCGGCGGCGTACAGGACAACATGTGGATCAGGGATACCACGGTGGACGTGAGGGAAATCGAGGTGAACCTTGCAGCGGCCACAAACCGCTATGCCAAGAAGACCGTTTTCCTGGACCAGAGCTACCGCATCCCGTTCGAGTTCCTGGAAGAGCTCCGCCACCGCAAGGACACCGCGTGGGTAAAGCCCGATACCCTGAACACGGACATGACCACCGGGTTCATAGGCACGTCGTCGGAATACTCCATATTCAGCAAAAAGTATGTGGATCAGTATTCCGCCCCGCTGAGTACCTTCTACAGGGACGTGTTCAACTTGAACCCCGCCAAGAGTACGGACTCCCTGCAGGTCAAACGCCTTGACAACCGCATCTTCGTGCGCCTGCAGCCGTGGAAGGAGGACGCCATCGTCTCAAAGATTGAGGGCGGTATAGGCGACAGGTTCCAGAGCTTCTACCTTTTCCAGCCGGGAAGCAGCTACCTCATGAAGCCGGCCAACACCACCTGGAACTCCGTGTACGCATATGCCGGAGCGGAGGGAAAGCTCAAAAAGTACCTCAACTGGGATGCCACGGCGCTTCTGAACTTTGCCGGTACTGAGGCCGGAGACTTCAACATAAACGCCAACGCGCAGCTGAACCTGTTCCCCTTCAGGCGGCAGCCTAACAGCCCCATGACTCTCAAGGGCCACTTTGAGACATCGCTCAAGGAGCCCACATTCTATCAGCAGCACTTCTACTCCAACCACTTCTCCTGGGAGAATGATTTCTCCAAGACGTCGGAGACAAAGATCCAGGCGTCGCTGAACATACCCAAGTGGAGGTTCAACGCCTTTGCCGGATACGCGCTGCTGGCAAACAACGTATATTACGATTCCCTGGGCCTGGCCAAGCAGAACACCGCTCCCATGAGCGTCCTCACGGCAAAGCTCAGGAAAGACTTCGTGTTCGGAGTGGTCCATCTGGAGAACGATGCCCTGCTGCAGTTCTCGTCGGACCAGTACGTCCTTCCCCTCCCCACCCTGGCGCTCAACCTCAGGTGGTACGGGGAATTCGTTGTGGTGGATCCAAAGACCATGCGTCTGCAGATTGGTCTCAACACACGCTACAACACGCTGTGGTACGCCCCGTCGTACAATCCCGTGGCCGGTGTATTCATGGCCCAGAAACGGGAACTGTACGGCAACTGTCCCGTATTCGACGCCTTCGTGAACGTGCAGTGGAAGAACTGCTGCCTGTTCCTGAAGATGGAGAACCTGGGCAAGGGCTGGCCCATGGACAGGCGTGACTACTTCACCGCACATCATTACATCCAGCCCGTAAGTGCCCTCAAGTTTGGCATAAGCTGGCCGTTCTATCCCATGACAGGCTCCAACAAGACCATGAGTTCCCGCGCCGGTTCCGGCATGGGCGGCAAGGGTGGCGGCACCGGCCTTGGCGGCGGCTTGGGCGGCGGTCTTGGCAATGCACTGGGCGGCGCCATAGGCAGCGCACGTCAGAATTCGAGACGATGAGCCCCAAGCTTAAATCGGTCCTTTTAATCGCAGGAGTAACCGTGGTGCTTCTGCTCCTTCCCGTGCGCGACAAGCGTCCGGCCACGGAACTCCCGCCAACAGTTACCCTGCGCTGCGTGGTCCCTTCCGGAATACACAAGGAACTGGTTCTCAAGTATGCAGAGGACCAGGGGCTCACCATGATTGTAGAGAAAGGCAACGCCAGCCTGGATTCCCTGAAGGCCGGGGTCATAGACCTTGCCGTGGTGCCGGACACGCTAACCGTGCCGGACGGGGCTATGGGCTCCAAGCACTTCCTGCAGAACACCATGTGGGTGGTGAGGGATAATGAGACCGAGGCCCTCCGCCGCATAAACCACTGGATGACGGAAGTATCGTCCACAAGGCTGTACCGCAAGATGGAGAAGGGAAAGCTGGACCGCCTGGACATGATAAGCCGGTACGATGGCCTCATAAAGAAGCACGCCGCCGCAATAGGCTGGGACTGGCGCCTGATTGCCGCCGTCATCTATAACGAGTCCCAGTTCCACAACGAGGCCAGCTCCCACAAGGGCGCCCAGGGCCTGATGCAGATCCTGAGCCCCAAATACACGTACGAGGAAGTGAGCGACCCTGATAGGAACCTTGAAATAGGCACCCGCTACCTACGCCGCCTACAGAAGATGTACTCCCGCACTGCCGCCAATGAGACTGAGTGCCTCAAGTTTGCCCTGGCTGCCTACAACATGGGAGAAGGCAAAGTCCAGCGCTGCCTGGACCAGGCCCGGGAAAAGGGCATCGACACCTCCCGCTGGGCCTCCGTGAGCACAATGCTCCCCCAAGGCCACCACACAATCAAATACGTGGAAAACGTCCTGGACACCTACCGGGACTACAGCCGGATATTCCCAGCGAAATAAACCGGTTACTCCGCCTTCACGGTCTTGGAAGGATCCACGCGGGCTATGAGCCGGGCGGGGAGCCACAGCATGAGAATAATGCCAAGATAGGCAACCACGTCAGCTGCCAGGATGGACGGGACGGAGACGTGGATGGGGACAAAGGAGACGAAATAGTTCTCCGGGTCAAGGGAAATGAAATGGGTTTTAGCCTGCACAAGGCAGAAGAGAAGCGCCAGGGCGTTCCCCCACAGAAGGCCCTTCAGGGCCGCCAGGGCGCCGCTTTGCACGAAGACCTTGCCAATTGCGCCGTCGTTCATGCCCATGGTTTTGAGGGTGCCTATGGTGGAAATGTTCCGCAGCACCATTATAAGCAGGCCGGAAACCATGTTGAAACCGGCCACCAGGGTCATCAGGATAAGAATTATGGTGACGTTCAGGTCCAGAAGCTCCAGCCAGTCGAATATCTGGGGATAGGTTCGGGCCGATGTGCTCACGTACAGGCTCTCCTCCCGTACGGCCCAGCCAACCTTGGCGGCAATGGCCTCCTGCGAGTCTTTACCGCGGTGGCTCTCCTTGAGGCGCACGTCAATGCAGGAAACCTCTTCCGAGCTCCAGCCGTTGAGGCGCTGCATGTCGGCCAGGGAGGCATACACCAGGAGGTTGTCATCGGCCTCCAGGATATCCCTGTGCACGGCCACTATGTTGAACTGCCGCACGCGGACCTTTTCGCCTATGAAGTAGGTGGTGAGTTTGTCCCCAACGCCAAGGCCGGTGATTTCAGAGAGGCGGGTGGGGATGGAGACGCCAAGAGATTCCCGGGACAAGCCCGAGAATGACGCATCAGTGGCGCCCGAGAATGACGACACGCCCTTCACGATGACGCCGTGGATGACCTCGCCGCTTTTGACGATGCCGGCGCGGACCACGGAGGGCTCCAGGGCGGAAACGCCCGGAATGGCAAGGATATCGTCCTCTGCCGCAAGATGGAGGGGCATGGGGACAGGCTCCGAATCTCCTGAGGTATAAGGGGTTATGCGAATATCGCCTACCATGGCCGCCACACCGTCACGGATCTCGTGACGGAATCCTGAACTGACGGCCACGGCGACGATAATCACAAGGAAACTGACGGCTATTGCAACAGCCGCCACGTTTCCTTTGAATCTAAGCTTACGCGATATGAACCGCTCCGCTACCAAATGTGTACGCGCTCTTCTTCGGGACGGAACATCGGGTCTCCTTCCTTGATGTCGAAGGCGTCGAAGAAGGTCTGGAAGTTACGCACGGAGACGTTTACGCGGTTCACTGCCAGGGAGTGGACGTCCATGTTGGTGAGACGCTCCTTCTCCTGGTCCGTGATGTTCTGGGCCCAGATGGCGCCGTAGCTCAGGTAGAAGCGCTGGGCACGGGTGAAGCCATCAATCATGGAGTCCTTCTTGCCGGCAACTGCGTTCTCCATTGCGGTGAAGGCAATTGAAAGTCCGCCGTGGTCGCCAATGTTCTCACCAAGGGTGTAACGGCCGTTGGCCTTTACGCCGGGGAGGATCTCAACCTCGTCGAACTGGGCTACAAGCTTGTCTCCAAGGGCATCGAACTTGGCCTTGTCCTCTGCGGTCCACCAGTTAACCATGTTGCCCTGTGCGTCGAACATGGAACCCTGGTCGTCAAAGCCGTGGGACATTTCGTGGCCGATAACCACGCCGATTCCGCCGTAGTTCACCGGGTCGTCGGCATTGGGATCGAAGAAGGGCTTCTGCAGGATTGCGGCAGGGAAGCAGATCTCGTTGGTGGTGGGGTTGTAGTAGGCATTCACAGTCTGCGGAGTCATGCCCCACTCGGTCTTGTCAGTGGGCTTTCCAAGCTTGGAAAGATTGTCCTGTACGTACCAGGCGCTGGCTGCGCGGAGGTTCTCGTAGTAGGTCTTATCGGGGTCGATGTCAAGGGTGCTGTAGTCCTTCCACTTGTCAGGGTAGCCGATTTTCACGGTGAAGGCGGCGAGTTTTTCCTGGGCCTTTGCCTTGGTCTCGTCACCCATCCATTCCAGGGTCTCGATGTGCTGGCCAAGGGCGGTGCGGAGGTTCTCCACAAGGGCCACCATCTTCTGCTTTGAGCTCTCCGGGAAGTAGCGGGAGACATACATCTCACCAACTGCCTCGCCAAGGATGCCGTTAGGAACGCTCATGGCGCGTTTCCAGCGGGGCTGCTGCTCCTGTGCGCCTGCCATCTGGTGGGAGAAGAACTCCCAGCTGGCGGTATAGAAATCGTCACTGAGGGCGCCGCACTGGCCGCTTACGAACTGGGCCAGGAGGTATGCCTTGAGCACTTCCACGGGGGTCTTCTTGAAAATGGCGTTGAGGCCGTCGAAGTATGAAGGCTGCTGGACGATGATCTTTTCCTGGGGCTCTACGCCGGCTTCCTTGCACACGGTGCTGAAGCGGAGCTCGGGCCAGCGCTTGTCAATCTCCTGGGAGGACATGGGGTTGTAGATGGCCGCCATGTTGCGGTTCTGCTCACGGGTCCAGGACACCTTTGCCATTGCGGTCTCCAGGTCCATATCCATGTCCGAAACGGTCATGGGGTTGTTCACGCCGGCCATGTCAAGAACCTTGGTGAGGAAGGTGCGGTAGCCTTCGCGGAGCTCCGCGTTCTTGTCAAGGAGATAGTAGTCCCTGTCTCCCATTCCAAGGCCGCCCTGGCCAAGGTAGAGGACCTGCATGTCCGAATTGGTGAGGTCTGCCTCCACGCCTGCGCCGTAGAAGCCGCCTTCGCCAACCAGCATCATCTTGCCAAGGAGCTTTGCAAGGTCGTCCTTGGTGTCGATTGATTCAATCTCGTCGATGTATTTCTGGATGGGCTCTGCGCCAAGGGCGTTGCGGGTGGTGGAATCAAGGGCCATCTTATAGAGGTCCGATATCTTCTGGTCCACGGTGCCGCGCTCTGCCTGGAGGGTAGCCATGCTCTCGAAGAGGGCGTTCAAGTTCTCCTGGGCCTTCTCACGAAGGGCGTCGAAGCTGCCGTAACGGGAGAATTCCGGGCGGAGAGGGTTTTTCTGCTGCCAGCCGCCGGTGGCGTACTGATAGAAGTCTTCCTTGGGGCTCACGGAAGTGTCAAGGTCCGTAAGGTCAAGGGCGGGAGCGCCCTTGGGGCCGCAAGCTGCAAAAGTAAGCAGTGACATAAGGATTGCGATTGTTTTTTTCATTATTGTATAAATTAGGTTATAAATAGTCACCAATCTTGCAAATTTACACAATAATGTGGATATTTGCCAAGCGGTATGGGTAAGATTTCACAGACAGTAAGGGATTGGATGCTTCCGGGGGCGCTTGTCCTTGGCATAAGTTCCTATCTCATATATCATTTCACACCGGCGCTCAAGCCGATAGGCCCGGCGTGCCATACCATCGCATCCATCGGCCAGCGGCTTGGAATAGCGTTCCTGCTGTTCTTTCAGTTCGTGAAGGTGTCTCCGCACGATCTGCGTCCGGTGAAGTGGCATTGGGCCGCCCTGGCGTTCCAGGTGCTTGGCTTCGGGGCCTGCGCCGCGGGCGTGGCCCTTGCCGGCAACAGCCTTGTGAGGATTCCTTTCGAGTGCGCCATGCTCTGCCTCATCTGCCCCACGGCATCGGCCGCCGGGGTTATCACGGACCGCCTTGGAGGGAATATCGCCACCACCGTCACCTATCTTGTAATGACCAACGTGGCCGCAACACTACTTATTCCGCTGGTTATTCCGCTTGTATGCCCGTCGGCAGAAATGGGCTTCTGGGCATATGTGGGGCACATCGCAATGAGGGTTTTCCCTCTCCTGCTGCTGCCCTCCATCGCCGCCTGGATCATCCGCTACACAACCAAGAAGCTCCAGCGCACCCTCATGCGCTGGGCACCCAATGCGTTCTATATCTGGGGAGTTAGCCTCACGCTGGCAATGATCCTTGCTACCCGTGCCCTAGTGCTGAGCGGCCTTGGCGTCTGGGCCATCGTCCTTGTGGTGGCCGTCTCAATGTTCGCCTGCTTCATTCAGTTCTTCGTGGGAAGGCATCTCCGCAAAGACGACCCCATCACCCCCGGCCAGGCCCTTGGCCAGAAGAACACAGGCCTCATGATCTGGCTTGGCTACTCCTACCTTACGCCCATCACCTCCGTAGCCGGTGGCCTCTACGCCATCTGGCAGAACCTCTTCAACAGCTGGGAGCTGTACAAGAAGGAGCACTCCGCCTCATAGCCCAACCACCCATCCACCAAAAACGCCAAATCCGTGGACAAACCCGGCAAAACGCCAACTTGTCCACCAAAAACGCCATTTCGGTGGATGGAGTGCGGATTAAATCCTGGCTTCGCGGAAAACCTCAATAATTGACGGATAAGTGTTCTTTAAGAACGGTGGCAAAGAGGACTTGGCCACCCAGGCAGCCTTTGTGATGTCTTCCTCACGCTGGGGGGTGAGGTTGGTGGGATCCGTGTAGAGCATGTCGTACCACCAGGTGTGCTTGAGGTGCCAGAGGTTGTTGCGGAAGTACACGTGGTCCGTGATGCATATGAGGCGGCGGAGCTCAAGCTGGTCCACGCCGGTTTCTTCCTGGACCTCGCGGATAGCACATATTTCAATGTCTTCGCCTTCTTCCTGATGGCCCTTGGGGAGGTCCCAGAGGCCGTTTCTGGAGATGAGAAGGTAGTCCCCGCGGCGGTTGGACACAAGCCCGCCGGCGGCCGTGACTTCCTTGAACTCCGCACATACTCTGCGGTAGGTCTTTTCCACATCGTCCGAAGGGATGTAAATCTTGGACAGCGTGTCCTGGACCTCGAACATACGCACAAGGTCGTGGATGTCCAGGACCTCTCCAACGTGGAATTCCACGGAGTTGGCGTCGCTCAGGGACTCGTCCTCCGGAGGGCAGATTATGATGCAGCGGTTCTCGAAGTAGATTTTGTGCATATTTTGCTATATTTGCGTTTACAAATATAAGAATTATGACCGAAATTACGTCCAAGCACGGGACCGTTTCCCGTCAGCCGCACGAATTATATATGTCCATGGTGGACCTCCGCAACTTCCAGGCAATGCTTCCGGAAGACAAGAAGTCCATGATCACCGCCGACTACGATACCCTCACCGCCACGGTGCAGGGCTTCAACATAGGCGTAAAGGTGCACAACAGGGTCCCCTACTCCATGATAGAGTTGGTGGACTACGGCGCCCCGTTCGCCTTCCACATAGAGATTCACTTCGATCCGGCCGCAATAGACCCTTACAAAACTGACTTCTGGATCAAGGTGGATGCAGACCTCAACCTCATGATGAAGATGATGCTTGGCGGCAAGATCAAGGAAGGCCTGGACAAGATAGTGGACGGCCTTGTGGACGCATCTGAGGGCAGGATTCCTCCGGGACTGGACCCCAACGGCTGGCCCAAGAATGTTTAGGCCGGAATTCATATCCTTACTTGAAGAATCCGTCGGCAACAACGCCGCCGCGGTACTGGAGGCCCTGGAGACGGAGCCTTCCGTTTCCATTAGGCTGAACCCTTCCAAACTGCGGGAATGCCCCTTCCCGGACGCGGAGCCGGTGCCCTGGAGCCCGTACGGGTATTTCCTTAAAAATCGGCCTTCATTCACGCTAGACCCGCTTTTCCACGCCGGGTGCTACTACGTGCAGGAAAGCTCCGCCATGATGGTGGGGCACGTTTTCCGGAAGGTGCTGGAAGGCTTTGGCCCAGGGGTGCAGGTGCTGGACCTCTGCGCCGCGCCGGGGGGCAAGACCACGGACCTGGCATCGTCCCTGAGGGAGCGCTTCGGAGACCGCTTTACCTTGCTTTCCAACGAAGTGATGCGTGCCCGCTACCCCGTCCTCCGGGACAACGTCCGCCTCTGGGCCGATGACCGCGTGGGCACCGTGAGCCGGGATCCGTCGGCCTTCGGGACTGCGCCGCTATGGGACATCGTCCTTGCCGACGTACCTTGCTCCGGAGAGGGTATGTTCCGGAAAGACCCGGAGGCCGTGAAGGACTGGACCCCGGACCTTCCCGCCTTCTGCGCCGCCCGTTCCCGCAGGATACTGGCCGATATTTGGCCCACCCTCAAGGAAGGCGGAATCCTGGTCTACTCCACCTGCACCTTCAACCACCTGGAAAACGAGGATACCGTGGCCTGGATAGCTTCTGAGCTGGGGGCCGATGTCATAGACCTTGGGACCATGTCTCCCGCCATTCACACCGGCGCCGGCTATGCAATGCTCCCGGGCCTGGTTCCCGGGGAAGGCCAGTACGTGGCCGCGCTGCGAAAGCACGGGGAATACGTTTCCTCCAGAATGGCCGATCCTTTCCTTCTCTTCAAGGCGGAAAGGCCCGCCACCGGCGTTGAACGCTACCAGGAAGTGGACGTGGACCGTGAAACGGCCCTTCACTACCTTCACGGGGACGCCCTCCGGCTGCCGGAAGGCGCGCCGCTTGGCATGATTACCATAACGTATAAAGGCCAGGCGCTGGGGCCGGCAAAGAACATAGGCTCCCGCTGCAACAACCTCTATCCAAAAGCTAACCGCATAAGAATGAACATATGAAAGATATCCTGAGAAGATACGGCATTTCCACCCTGGGACTCATAATAGTGGCCCTGGGCGTTGGCATTTCCATTAAGTCCAACCTGGGAATAGCGCCGCTTTCCTGCATACCCACGGTGCTGGCGCTAAGGTTCGAGCACATTTCCATAGGCACCTTCACATGGGGATTCAACCTGCTCTTCATTGTGGTGCAGGCATTCATCCTCAAGAAGGAATTCACATGGAAGCATGTGCTGCAGGTGTTGCCCATATTCATCTTTGGCTATCTGGTAGACGGCGCCGTGTGGCTGCTCGACGCCCTTGACGCGCCGGCAACCAACTACTTGGTGCAGATCCTGCTATGCCTTGCCGCCGTGGTGCTCACCGCCGTTGGCATCCGCCTGGAGGTGGTGGGCCAGGGCTGGATCCTCCCCGCGGACAACTGCCTTCACATAATCACGGAACGCACCGGCGCCAAGTTCGGCACCGTGAAAGTGATCATGGATGTCACTCTTGTAGCCATCACCATCGTCCTTGCCCTGATATTTTTCGGCCTATTTACAGGTAACGGAGAAACCGTGGTAATCCGTGAAGGAACTGTGATACAGGCCATTCTCACGGGCCTTTGCATGAAAGTCACGGACCCCTGGGTGGAGCGTATTTTCGGCGGCCGCAAAAAGGCGTGAAACTTTTTTGCGGTTTCATTCGTACTATAATAGTATCCCCTTTGGGGGAGTTATTTAGCTAATGAAACTCTCACAATTCAACTTTGACCTTCCTCAGGAGCGCATCGCCCAGAATCCTCCCCGCTGGAGAGATGAGGCCCGCCTGATGGTCCTTCACAAGGACACCGGTGAAATAGAGCACCGCCTCTTCAAGAACATCATCGACTATTTTGGTAAAGGAGACGTATTCGTCCTCAACGACACCAAGGTCTTCCCCGCCCGCCTGTACGGCAAGAAGGAAAAGACCGGGGCCGATATCATGGTCCTCCTCCTGCGCGAACTCAACCGTGAGCAGCGCCTGTGGGACGTAATCGTTGATCCCGCCAGAAAGATCCGTATAGGCAACAAGCTCTACTTCGGCGAGGACGAGTCCCTGGTGGCGGAGGTCATCGACAATACCACTTCCCGCGGACGTACCCTCAGGTTCCTGTTCGACGGCCCGTACGAGGACTTCAAGGAAGCTCTCTTCGCCCTTGGTGAGCCCTACGTTCCGGAGTTCGTGAAGGAAAGGACCACTGAGGAAGACGTGGAGAACTACCAGACCATATTTGCAGCCCAGGAGGGCGCCGTGAGCGCTCCCGCCGCCGGTCTGCACTTCAGCCGCGAGCTCTTCAACCGCATGATCCTGAAGGATATAGATAAGACCTTTATCACTGTGCACATGGGAATCGGCCACTTCCGCACCGTGGATGTGGAAGACCTTTCCAAGCACAGGATGGACTCCGAGAGGCTCATCATCTCCGAGGCCGCCGCAGAGCGCATCAACAAGGCAAAGCGCGGCGGAAAGAAGGTAGTTGCCGTTGGCGCCACCGTGATGAGAGGCCTGGAGACATATGTCACCACCACCCACGAGGTCAACGCCTTTGACGGATGGACCAACAAGTTCATTTTCCCGCCGTACCAGTATTCCGTTCCGGATGCAATAGTGTCCAACTTCCATCTTCCGCAGAGCACCATGCTCATGAGCGTGGCAGCGTTCGGCGGATACAAGAAAGTGATGGCCGCCTATGAGAGCGCACTTGAAAACGGTTACAATTTCGGCCCTTACGGAGACGCCCTTCTCATAGTATAGGGGTCTTCTTAAAAAAGGTATAAATATTCGTTTGATACCACACAAATTGGTCTCCAGTTTTTGTGGTATCTTTTTTTTGCTTATATATTCGTGGCAAAAAAGCCATGAATAAGGAAACCACGGCCTACTGTGCCTTAAACAGGATTTTCGGGTTCCATCCCGGTTTAGCACTAAGTCTTCTCAACACCCACGGCAGCGCCGCCGCCCTGTTCCGGGAGCCGGTTCCGGAAGTCCCGGGCCACCCGGAGCTCCGGGACCAGCTCTGCCAGGCCTCCCTTGACTGGGCCGCCAAAGAACTGGAAACCCTGCAGCGCCTTGGAGGCCGATTCATCCACATAGGGGACGATGACTACCCCACGGCTCTCACCGAGTGCGAGGATCCGCCGCTGGGCCTTTATCTCAAAGCCAGCTCCTCCCCCGCGGAAATCTTTTCCCTGAGGCCCATGGTGGCCATAGTGGGCACGCGGGACGTGAGCCCGTACGGCAGCATGTGGTGCAAGAAGATTGTGAAGGCCATGGCGGAAGCCACGGTGAAGCCGTGCATAGTGAGCGGCCTTGCCTTCGGGGTGGATTCAATAGCCCACACAATGGCCCTGGAGTACGGTCTTCCCACCATTGGGGTAATGGCCACCGGGATAGAAACCGTGTATCCGTGGCAGCACAAGGAGCTTGCCGGCCGCATAACCGGCACCCCCGGCTGCGCCATTCTCACGGACTATCCCATGAAGACTGACGCCATGGCCCTGAACTTCGTGCGGCGAAACCGGATCATTGCCGGACTGGCATCGTCAGTAACCGTTGTGGAGTCCCGGAAAAAGGGCGGATCACTCATGACAGCGCGCTATGCCTGCGACTACAGCCGGGACGTCTTCGCCGTGCCCGGGCGCCTTGACGACGTACGCTCCGCCGGATGCAATTCCCTCATAGGAGCGCATATGGCGGAGATTGTGACGTCGCCGGAAGAGCTGGTGGAGAAACTGGGCCTCATGCCCCGCGCGCACCGTAAAACGGACCGCCGGAAGGTCCTGGGGAAGGCCATCTGCGGCAAGTACGGCAGCGAATCATCGTCCAAAGAAGTGGTGGGACTGTGCATCTTCGACAACCCCGGGGTGGGCTTCGCGGAGATATCGGCCCTAACGTCCCTACCCTATTCCACCGTATTGGAATGCGCAGGAATGATGGAGGCCGATGGCTTCATAGTCACCGACCTCCTTCAGCGCTGTTCCATTGCGGAACGGTATCAGTAATTGAGTTCTCCGGTGGAGTTCCAGAACTTGCCTTCAAGGGCGGAGTTCTCGAATGCGGTTTTGTCCACCTTTCTGGGAAGGCCGGTCACGGAACGCAGTGCGCGGCAGCCGGAGAAGGCGTTTCCAAGCACCTCCTTGGTGGTTTGGGGCAGTATGATGCTGCGGAGGTTCTGGCACTCGGAGAACATGTAGGGACCAATGGTGTCGTTCTCCTCGTACCACGTTACCTTGAATCCGCCGCCGTCGGCAGGCTGGATGAGCCAGGTGGCGCCCTGAGCCAGGCCCAGGGTCTGCATCTGGTTCCATTCCGCCTGTGTGATCTTGGCCATATCGTAACGGTAAGGCATGGCCATGCCGTTGTTCATTACGGTTCCGGAGAACACCATCTTGTTGGCGCTCTGGGTAACGTATGCGCCGCCGTGGGTAAGAACGGCTTCTGAGAGGTCAAGCTCCATGAGGGAGCCGGGGCCGTCAAGCCTGCCTTCCGGATCAGCTCCGGCAAGGCGGCGTACTACGGCAATGTCCCAGCCGTTTATCTTACCGGAAAGCTTGAGGCTGGTGATCTCTTCTTTCTTGCGGCCGTCCTTGAGCTTTTCAAGTTCCTTCTCAAGGGTTGCGGGCTTGCTGAGCTTGATGCTCACGGCGAATTCTTCATCGGCGCCCTTGGGGGTTATACGGGCAAGGATTTCGTCGAAGGGCAGCTGGCGCTGCTTCTCCGACTGCACCACGATTGCCCTGTAGTAGCCGTTGCAGTAGCCTTCCCAACCAAGGTTGAAGTGCAGATAATCGGCATCATAACCGTCTATGACAAAGATATGCTCGGCGTCCGCTGCTATCACAGGGCGGCCTTCGTTAAGGTCTGCATAGATGGTTTCCACCACCGTCATGTCCGGCTGTTTTACCATATATGTACATTTGGGACTGAACGCCCAGTTGGTCATGAGCGCGGGCTTGAAGTCTATGAGGGAACTGGCCGTTCCGCTCGGAGAAAGATGGGCGTTAAGAGACGCTGCGGAGCATAGCATGAGCGCCGCCAAGGCTTTCTTGGAGCCGTCCCATGAGAACGGGGCGTCCTTCATCTGAACCTCCATCTGCTTGCCACCCTGCAGGTTCAGGATGCCCTTGCCTTCAGGTTTTTCAGGATACTTGTGAAACGCCAGTACCTGAGCCAGGGCCACCGGGCCGCAGCCCACCAGGCAGGTGGAGTCGCGGTCAAGATACTTTCCCTTGGGGAAGAAGGCGTTGTAAGGAGCCGTCTGACCATACTTTATATCGCCCAGCAGAGGCTTCACGCCCGTTGGATGGTCCATATATAAAGATAAAGGAAGAGAACTGTACTTCTCGCCTTTCCTCTTGAGCATCTTGAGCTGGATATCGTACTGACCAAGGATGTGATAGACGGAGTTATCGCTGGCGCTGTTGATGCCATCCCACATTGCATTGCCGGTTCCGTATGCCAGGATGAGGTTCTCTATATACGGCTCGAATTCCTGCTTTGCCACGATGGCGAAGGCCTTTGCCGTGTTGTCCGAGAATGCCGCCAGGGTCTCCGACGTGTACCTGATCTCAAGACAATCGGGCTGTATTCCCTTTGAGGTAAGGAATTCCTTTGCCTTCACCCATTCCGCCCCATACTTGGGGTTGGGCTGCACGTCCAGGAATATCTGCTCCGTTCCCACGGGCTTTCCCTTCACAGATGCGTCCACCCTCGGCAGCGGAATCTTTCCCGATGCCGTCACGGTGTACATACACTGGGTGGTGATGAGGTCGAAACCGTTCTGGAGCACGGTCTTGGTGCGGTTGATGGACTCCAGCTTGAGTCCCACAACCTCCTCCACGTCCTTCACGGAATAGTCCAGTGCCTCCAGGAAGAAAGTCACGTTGATGTAATCTCCCTGGGTCACAGTCCCCTGCGGATACATTACTTTAAAGGAATACAGACTCGAACGGTCCTGTGCGCCGCACAAAATGCAGGCGAAAATGAGTAGTAGTGTCAGATGGCGTTTCATACTACAAATATATGAAAAAAGAATCATTTCTACTTCTTGTATCCGTCATCAGCGTGACACTTTCCTTTTCTTGGATATCAAATCTGTCTTTTGCCATATGTCTTTCGGTTTAATTCTTAAATCAAACATTTATTGTTTCCCTGAGGCTGCGCGGAACATATCTATCAATGCGGCGATAGACTTGCTGATGTCATATTCCTCGGTGGAGTCCGCATAGCGCGAGCCCATCTCATTACGTTCTGTGGGATGATCGAGCCAGTAATCGATGCAGGCGGCGAGCTCTTCCGGATTCTTGGCCGGGAAAAGGCTGTGCTCGTCAAGGGCGAACTGAGAGGTGGCCGTGAGCTCTCCCTTGGCAATCACGGGGACCACCCCCTGCTGAAGCGCTTCCAGTGCCGACAGGCCTTCCACCTCAACGGTGGCGCAGTGGATGTAAAGGTCCGCCCTTGCGGCTAGTTCGCGGAGGCCGTCCCTGTCTTTGAACTCGAAGATTGGATCATACTTGACAACGCCCTCCTCATAAAGCTTATGGGCCTTCTCCTTGATTGAATCCGCCTCCGGACCACGGCCAGCAAAGTAGAGTTGGATTCTCTTAGCATACTTGGAGTATTTCATTGCCTCCAGCAAAGTGGGCTGGTCCTTTTCCACGGACAGACGACCTATGCATACCACCAGGAATGGATCCGAAGGATCTTTCTCCTTTTCTTTTGGACGGATGTTCTCATCCGGGATAATACCATTGGAAATGAGGTGCAGGCGCGCCTTGAAACCGAACTTCTGAAGACGTTCATACACGTTCTCCGTGGGGCACTGGATGTCCGTACACTGGTCGAACACCAGGTCTCTCCATGCCCGTAGCATATTTTCGTTCAGGAATTTCCACTCGCCCAGGTTGATGGCGCAGAAAAGGTTCTCCGGATGAAGATGATAGGTGGCGGTACAGGGAACTCCATGAAGCCGGGCAATCCTTGCCGTCACCATCTGGATGATGAAAGGTTCTTCCAGATGTACGACATCGGCCCACAACACAGCTTTCCGGATGGTCAGGATATCCGTCCTCGCGAACTTGTAGCCGTTGGACTGGACCAGACCGTCGAACACCGGGACATGGAAATCGGAAAGCACGTAATCCGGCTGCGGCGTTTCGGCCTCATGGTTCCTGCCGGAAAGGACGCGGACCTCCTGTCCCGCCTCCCGGAGGTATTTCACGGTACGGCGGGCCGAAGCCGACAGCCCGTTGCCGGGGGCATAGTAGTTATTGACGACAAAGAGTATTTTCATGGCTTTATGTTTTCGACCTCTAAGTTAAGCTTTTTCTTCGGAAATAATGATTAACTTTAGAGCGACAAATAGGAATCTGACATACGATAAATGAATTTACCATAGATATGACGGACTACCAGCATATCAACCTTGAGGAGTACACCCGCACCGGGGAAGGAGCCACGGCGGTGGCATATACCCACAAGACGGAGCCTCGGCTGGCGAAGCTATACAACAAGGGTTTTGAGGCCGATGAGGCCCTGAGGGATTTCCGCATTGCAAAGGCGGTTTATGATATGGGCCTGCCATCGCCGGAGCCGCTGCGTCTGGTCACGGACGGCGAGCGCCTGGGCGCGGAATATGAGCTCATCCCCGGAAAGAAGTCCTTCTCCCGCCTCATAGCGGACGATCCTTCCCTGATGCGACCGCTCACCCTGCGCTTCGAAGAGCTCTGCAAGGCCCTTCACGGGATGAAGGCCGATACATCGGCCCTCCCGTCCTTCAGGGAGACTATGCGGTCTTTCTACGCAAACGAGCCATCGGCCCCGGAGTACTTACGGGAGAAGGTCTTCGCCTTCCTTGACTCCGTTCCGGACACCCCCACCTGCCTCCACGGTGACCTCCAGACCGGGAACCTCATCACCGACGGAAAGCGCGACCTCTGGATAGACCTCGGCCTCTTTTCCTACGGCGTCCCCGAATGGGACATCGCACAGCTGTGGGTATTCACAAATCGTCTGGACGAAGAGAGACAGAAGCATCTTTTCCACCTTGACCGCGCCCAGATGCTTGAGCACTGGGACATCTTTGTGAGGGCCTATTACGGCATCGACACGCCGGAGCAGATTGGCGCAGCGGTCCATCACCTCCTCCCCTACGCCGCCGTCCGCATCCCCTTCATGCTCAATATGGCATACAGGACCCCCATATCTGAAGGCCTGGCCAAGTTTGTTATCAGTCTTATTGGATAGGATTAGCCTAAGGTTTTCCAATCAGATAAGCAAATCACAACTGAATTATTGTTATATTTGTAATTGCCTAAAACAAGATCCAATTATGAGCATCAGCCTTATAATAATCATAGTACTCTCCGTCATCGTGGTTGGTATAGTCGTAGCCTGGATTGTCACCGCCGGGAAGACAAAAGCCACATACCGTGAAGAAATCATTCGCAAAGAAGCCAGGATTCACACGGTAGAAGCCCTCATGGAGAACGAACGTAGCAATCACCAGAAAGCTCTTGAGGACCTTCAGGCTACTCAGGAAAAGGCCATAGAGGCTGCCAAAACTGCGCTTGCGCTTGAGAACGAGAAAACTCTCAAGGCCCGTGAGGAAGCCCTTAAAAAGGAAGCGGAAGAAACCATGAAGGTCATTACAGGAGGCCTTGACAGGAACATCAAGGACATGAAGGAAGCTTTTGAGGCGCAAAAGAAATCACATGCGGAGGAAAGTTCCTCTATCAAGACACAGTTTGCGGAGACCGTCAAGCACATAAGGGAACAGGCGGACACCATAGGCAGTAAAGCGGAATCCCTGGCCAGCGCACTAAAAGGCCAGAACAAGATTCAGGGCAACTTCGGGGAAACAATCCTTGAGAATATGCTCAAGGACCAGGGCCTCCGTGAGGGTCACGACTATGAATCGGAGTACTGGCTCCGGGACAGTGCCGGCAACAGGATTCGGAACGAAGAGACCGATAAACTCATGCGCCCGGACTTCGTGCTGCAATTTCCGGACGATACGGACATCCTCCTGGACTCCAAGGTATCTCTCACGGCCCTTACGGATTACTTCGCCGCCCAAACCGACGAAGCCCGCGAAGAAGCGGCCGTCCGTAATCTTGAGTCCGTCCGCAAGCACGTGAAGGAACTTACCGGCAAAGAATACCAGAAGTATGTGGTGGGCAGAAAGACTCTGGACTACGTTATAATGTTCATCCCCAACTATGGCGCATACCAGCTGGCAAAGCAAAAGGATCCGGACCTTTTCTCCTGGGCCTTCGAACGCAATGTCTTAATCACCACTGAAGAGACGCTGATTCCTTTCCTCCGCCTTATCCGCAGCGCATGGGTCCAACAGGAGCAGATGGAAAACATAGCGGAGATTGTGGACGCCGCCCAAAACATGGTGGACAGGGTAGCTTTGTTCTGTGAAGAGAACGCCAAAGTGGAGAACTCCCTTGAAGCCGTCCTTAAGAACTTCAAGAAGAATTCCGCCCGCCTCAAAGACAGCCAGCAGAGCATTGTTGGCGCCGCATGGAAAGCCGTCAATCACGGCATAAGCAAACCCTCTTCTCACATTCTTCCTCCCCTTGGCCCGTCGTCAGTCCCTGAAGAATAGATTATGTTCGTAGACACCCATACGCATTTCTATGACGAGTGGCTGCTGCCGGAGGCGGATGAGGCCGTCCGGCGGGCACTGGAGGCCGGGGTGGGCAAGTTCATTCAGGCCGATGTGGACAGCCACGAGCGCCCGGCCATGTGGGACGTGGCCCGGAGGTATCCGGGGGTGATTTACAATATGCTGGGGTTGTATCCGGGGTCCGTGAATGAGAACTGGAGGGAGGAGATGGATTTGGTTTACAGCTTGGCAGACAGAGATTCCCGGAACAAGTCCGAGAATGACGACGTGTTGTTAAAGATTCCGGGTCAAGCCCGGAATGACGAAAAAAAACAAGCCCGGAATGACGAAAAAAAACAAGCCCGGAATGACGAAAAAAAACAAGCCCGGAATGACGAAGGAATTGTGGCAATTGGGGAGATAGGGCTGGATTATCATGAGGGGAGGGAGTTTGAGAAGGAGCAGAGGGAGGTGCTGAGGCTGCAGTTTGAGCTGGCGGCGAAGATGGATTTGCCGGTGAATATACACCTGAGGGATGCTTGGGAGGACTTTTTTGCGGTGCTGGAAGATTGCAGGCACCTGCACCTGAGGGGGGACCTTCACTGCTTCAGCGGAAGTTATGAGGTGTACCAGCGCGCCAACCGGAGCGGAGATTTCTCCGTGGGGATTGGCGGGGTGATTACCTTCAAGAACTCCGGCCTGGCGGCCACGGTGGCCCGCATTCCCATGGAGCACATCCTCCTGGAGACGGACGCCCCGTACCTGGCGCCGGTGCCGTACAGGGGGAAGAGGAACGAGAGTGCGTATCTGCCGATCATTGCAGAGAAGGTTGCTGAAGTGAAAGGAGTTAGTGTGAAGGAGATTGAAGAGGTTACAACAAACAATGCATTTAAGTTATTCAATATACAGTAATTAAAGATTCCGGGTCAAGCCCGGAATGACTGGGTTATGAGTGCATCAATATTAATCATTTACACCGGTGGTACTATCGGTATGAAGCAGGACCCGGGGGACGGGGCGCTGAAGCCTTTTGACTTTTCGCAGATTGCGGAGGAGGTGCCGGAGCTGTCAAAGTTCGGCGTGAAGCTGGATTCGTACACGTTCGACCCTCTCATCGACTCCTCCGACGTGGAGCCTTCCATGTGGGTGAGGCTTGGGGAGCTTATCCGGGAGAAGTATATTTTTTACGATGGCTTCGTGGTCCTGCACGGGACGGACACCATGGCTTACAGCGCATCGGCCCTGTCCTTCATGCTCAAGGACCTGGAGAAGCCGGTGGTGTTCACCGGGAGCCAGCTGCCCATTGGCGTACCACGCACGGACGGCAAGGAGAACCTGATATCGGCGGTGGAGATTGCATCGGCAAAGGGGGCGGACGGGCATCCCATGGTGCCGGAGGTGACCATTTTCTTCGACTCCAAGCTGTTCCGCGGAAACCGCGCCACCAAGTACAGCGCCGAGGCCTTCAACGCCTTTGCCTCGCCGGACCTTCCTCCCCTGGCCGAGGCCGGAATCAACATTAGGTACAATAGCGATATAATCCTCCGTCCCGCCGTCTGGGGAAAGCCGCTGAAGGTTCAGACCAAGCTGGATACCAGAGTCTCCATCCTCAAGGTGCACCCGGGAATGACCCCGCAGGTGATGCGCTCAGTGCTGTGCGCGCCGGAGACAAGGGCCGTGATTGTGGAGACTTACGGCTCCGGAAACGCGCTCTCCAAACCGTGGTTCCTGGATATAATCAAGGAGGCCGGGACCATGGGGAAAATACTCATGAACGTGACCCAGTGCAAGTCCGGCACGGTGAACATGGACCTCTATGCCACGGGACGCACCCTAAAGCTCTCTGGCCTGGTTTCCGGCTACGACTGCACCACGGAAGCGGCACTTGGAAAGCTGTTTTCACTCATGGGCAAGAGCGATGACAACGCATGGGTTAAGACCATGCTGGAGAAGAATCTTTGCGGAGAAATAACGCAATAATGTTGGCATTTAAAAAAATATTTGCTAAATTGCACGACCAAATGAGGTAACAATTAAACTAATCAATTTATAACTAACAACTCAAAACAAAATTATGAAAAAGCTCTTCATGTTTTTGGCAGTAATCAGCCTCATGGCTTTCTCTGCCAACATCGCTTCCGCTCAGGACGAGAACGCAGCTCCCGCAGCCACCGAGCAGGTAGCTGAGGACGACGCAGAGCCCGTTGTGGACCTTTTCGCCGGCTCCGGTGAGGAAGTTCCCCTGCACCAGGCTCTCAAGACCAAGTTCATCGAAGGTGGCGCAGGCTTCATGTCCCTCATCATCATCTGCCTCATCCTCGGTATGGCTCTCGCTATCGAGCGTATTCTCTATCTGGCCTTCTCCAAGACCAACACCACCAAGCTCCTCGACGCAGTTGAGGCCGCTCTTGAAGAAGGTGGCATCGAGAAAGCAAAAGAGGTTTGCCGCAACACCCGCGGCCCCGTGGCCAGCATCTTCTATCAGGGCCTGCTCCGCGCAGACCAGGGCGTAGATGTGGTAGAAAAGACCATCGTCTCCTATGGCGGCGTCCAGATGAGCCAGATGGAAAACGGCCTCTCATGGATCGGCCTTTTCATCTCCATCGCTCCTTCACTGGGATTCCTTGGTACCGTTATCGGTATGATCCAGGCATTCGATGCTATCCAGGCTGCAGGTGACATCTCCCCTAACGTTGTTGCTGGCGGTATGAAGGTCGCCCTTATCACCACTGTGGGCGGTCTCATCGTCGCTATGATTCTCCAGATCTTCTACAACTACATCATCGCCAAGATCGACGCCCTTTCCATCGATATGGAAGACAGCAGCATCCGCTTCGTCGACACCATGGTAAAATACAACAAGAAGTAATCAACCCCTTTAATTCCAGATAAAATGGAAAACCAGAAATACGCTAAAATAATCAAGATCCTGCTTGTGGTTCTGATAGTTCTGAGCGTTGGGGTTCTGCTATGGGGTATGATTAAGGGTTACCCGGCGTCCGGAGATCCGGACAACGGCACCGTTGCACCGCTGCTCTATTGGGCATACATCGTGCTTGGAATAGCCCTTGCCTCCGTGATTTGCGTGGGTCTGTACGTTACAGCCACCACCAATCCCAAAGGTCTCATCAAGATCGGAATCGCAGTGGTCGCCGCTGCCGTACTGTTCGGCATCTGCTACCTGCTGGCATCCGGGGCTCCTGCAATCAACTGCTCAAAGCCTACCACTCCCACCGAACTTAAGATGACCGATACCATCCTCAACCTCGCCTACATCGTTGGTGGCGCAGCAATCCTGTCCATCATCGCAGGCGAAGTCTTCATGGCTATCCGCAATAAAAAGTAAATCAGACCATGGCAAGAAGAAAATTTGAAGCAATCGGTTCCACGGCGGACATCGCTTTCCTCCTGCTCTGCTACTTCCTCATGACTACAACCATGGGAGACCAGACAGGTCTGCAGCGTCGTCTTCCTCCTATCCCGGACAAAGAACAGGCCCAGGATCAGCAGGTTAACCGCCGAAACATCATCATCGTCAGAATCAACTCTGCCGATAAGCTGTTTGCCGGTAGCGAGGCCATGGACATCTCTCTCTTGAAAGACAAGATCAAGGAGTTCCTTACCAACCCCACCAATTCCCCCAACCTCCCGGAAAAGGAGCCCAAGGAAATTGAGGGCAAGACCTACATGGTTTCAAAGGGCGTCATCTCCCTGCAGAATGACCGTGGTACCAGTTACCAGGCATATCTTGCAGTGCAGAACGAGCTCGTAAAAGCCGTGAACGAACTCCGAGACGACTTCTCCCGCGCAAACTTCGGCAAGAAGTTCTCGCGCCTCACGGAGGACGAACAGGAAATCGTTAAGAAGGCCGTGCCTCAGAACATCTCCGAGGCAGAGCCTAAGGACACCGGTAAAAAGAAATAAGGAGGAAACAGATTATGTCAAAATTCGGAAGTTCCAGCAATAAGAAGGAAGTCCCTCAGGCATCGTCCAACTCCCTTTCCGATATCGTGTTCATGCTCCTCTTCTTCTTTATGGTTACCACCCAGATGAGGGAAACTGAGAACAAGGTTCTCGTTAAGGTTCCTGAAGCATCCGAGGTAGCAAAACTGGAGAGAAAGGACCTGAGCGCCAATATCAACATCGGTGCTCCTATGCGTCAGTACCAGGCACTGTACGGTACAGACGCCCGTATCCAGCTTAACGACTCTTTCAAGAGCATAGCCGACATCCGCGACTTCATCGCCGCATAACGTGACGCCATGAGTGAGGCCGAAAGGTCCCTCATGACCGTTAACCTCCGCGTAGACCAGGATGTCCGCATGGGTATCGTTTCCGATGTAAAACAAGAGCTGCGCCGCTGCTCAGCCCTTAAGATTATGTACTCTGCACGCAGACCCGGCGGAGACAAGTAATCTTCATCGCAATCTGATTAACCGGCCTGGGGTTTTCCCGGGCCGGTTTTTTGTTGTTAGCAGCTTTCGCGGATTATAAGTGTTGGACGTACCAGCTGCTGCACCGGAGCGGGATTGGGAAGGCCGGATCGGTGGGCCTGCATGAGGGAGAAGAGGGTTTCTACGGCAATCTCTCCGGCCTCCTGGAGCGGCTGCTCCACGCGCGTCACGGGCGGGTTCATAAAGTCAAAGAAGCCGTTGTTGTCGTAGGAAATTACGCCCACGTCCTTTCCCTCCGTAATCCCCAGTTTTCTCAGGGACGATATGGTCCCCACCAGGATGGTGGCGCTGAAGGCGAAGACGGCGTCGTAGGCCTTGGGGTTGCCGGCGAAGGCGGCCAGGGTCTCGCGGCTGCCGTTCTCCACTGAAAAAGCGTCGCCCACCACTTTGCTTTCCACGCCGTGGCCTTTGATGGCGTCCAGGAAGCCTCTCACGCGCTCACGGTTAGGCATTGACGCGGGGACGCCCTGGATGGCCAAGATGTTCTTGTAACCCTTTTCCACAAGGTACTGCGCGGCCATATAGGCACCGGCATAGTTGTCCGTGCATACATATGAGAGCGAAGTCTTCTGGAAGTATCGGTCTATGAGCACCAGCGGGACGTTTGCGCCCACTTCCTCGTGAAACTTCGGGGACGATGCCACCGGCACGGCCAGGATGCCGTCCACTCCCCTGTCCTGGAACATTTCCAGGGCCTGGCGCTCCTCTTCTTCCGACTCCCGGGAGTCCGCAAGGAGGGTATGGTATCCACGGGACCCCAGCTGAGCTATCACGATGCTTGCAAGAGTGGCGAAAAACGGGTTGTCTATGCCCGGCACAACAAGCCCAACTGTCTGTGACTGACGGGTGCGCAAACTTTGCGCAACCAGGTTGGGCCTGTAGCCGCAGCGGCGGGCTTCCTTGGTGATCCTTTCAACTGCGGACTGGCTGATCCGGTATTTTTCCGCCTTTCCGGACAGAACTCTGGAAACTGTTGAAACAGAATATCCGGTGCGGTCTGAGATAGCTGCAAGATTGTTTTTGCCGTTCATATGCGAAATCGTTTGCGCTACAAAGGTAAAGAATATTATAATATTTCGAAACATTCCGCTTGATAATATGTAAAATATTATTATATTTGTCTCATATAGAGCGCAATCGTTTGCGCAAAAATGCACAATTAATAACACATCATATGAGTAAGAAAGGTATCCTTGTCATTGGCAGCAGCAACACTGACATGACAGTAAAAACCAAGGAACTCCCCCGCCCGGGAGAGACCGTCCTTGGAGGGGTCTTCACAATGGGTGCCGGCGGCAAAGGCGCAAACCAGGCCGTAGCCGCACAGCGTCTTGGCGGAAATGTCAAGTTCATCTGCAAGGTGGGCCGTGACATCTTCGGAGACAATTCAATTGCACAGTACAAGAAGGAAGGCCTGGACACCAGCGGCATCCTCCGCAGCGACCAGCCCTCCGGTGTAGCCCTCATCTCCGTGGACCAGCATGCAGAAAACTGCATTGTGGTGGCATCCGGCGCCAACGGAGACCTCACTGAGGCGGATATCGCATCCTGTGAGAAGGATCTCAAGGAGTGCGCCATCCTGCTCCTCCAGCTGGAAACCCCCATCCCTTCCGTCCTCAAGGCAGCAAAGATTGCCCACGGAGCAGGCGCCACGGTGGTCCTGAACCCCGCCCCGGCATGCCCGCTTCCGGAAGAGATCTTCAAGTACATAGACCTGTTCATTCCCAATGAGACCGAGCTCTCCACCTTCAGCGGCATCGAGGTCACGGACGTGGCATCGGCAGAAAAGGCCGCGGCGGCCATGCAGGCCAAGGGCGTGGGCAAACTCATCGTCACAATGGGAAGCAAGGGCGCCCTCATCTGCGAAGGCGGTCCTTCCGTATTCGTTCCCGCACGCAAGGTGAAGGCTGTGGACACCACCGCCGCCGGAGACACCTTCTGCGGAGCCCTCTGCGTTGCAGTATCTGAGGGCAAGTCCCTCAAGGAGGCCGCGGAGTTCGCCTGCGCGGCATCGGCCCTCACCGTCCAGAAGATTGGCGCACAGAATTCCATTCCTTACCGTAAAGAAATTAACCTTTAAAGAATATACCTTATGTTTATCGTTGGCAGTTACACGCTCGCAGTCTTTTTCTGTTTCATCACCATGCTCTGCTGGGGCTCCTGGGGAAACACCCAGAAGCTCGCCGCCAAGAGCTGGAGGTACGAGCTCTTCTATTGGGACTATGTAATTGGTATGGTCCTGTTCTCCCTGCTCCTCGCCTTCACGGCCGGTTCAATCGGCACTGAGGGCCGTCCCTTCATCCAGGACCTTGGCCAGGCCAGCTGGGCAAGCATTGGCTGGGTACTCCTTGGCGCAGTGGTGTTCAACGTATCCAATATCCTCCTGTCCGCATCCACTTCCATAGCGGGACTTGCCGTGGCATTCCCCCTGGGCGTTGGTATCGCACTTGTGATGGGCGTTCTCAATAACCTTCTCCTGCACCCCGTGGCCGGTCAGAACACCGTCCTCCTGTGGATCGGCGTAGCCCTGGTGGTTGCCGCAGTCATCTGCAACGGCGTGGCCTCCGGAAAGGTTTCCAACGAGCAGCGTGACCCCAAGCAGAACCGCAAGGGCATCATCCTGGCAGTTCTTGCCGGTCTCATCATGTCCTTCTTCTCCGCACTTGTATATAATGGTGTGGACCTGGACAACTTCGCCGCCCCTGCAGCAGGCAAGCTCACCCCTTACACCGCCATGGTAATCTTCGCCCTGGGCGTGTTCCTGAGCAACTTCATCGTCAATACAATCGTCATGAAGAAGCCCTTCGTTGGTGAGCCCGTTACCTACAAGCAGTACTTCGCCGGCAACTTCAAGACCCACCTGGTGGGCATGCTTGGCGGTGCAATCTGGGCCCTTGGTACCTCCCTCAACTACATCAGTGCAGGTGAAGCCGGCGCAGCCGTTTCCTATGCACTTGGCCAGGGCGCTCCCATGATAGCAGCCATCTGGGGCGTGTTCATCTGGAAGGAGTTCAAGGGTGCCAAGAAGGGCGTCTACGGCCTCCTGGCCCG
>JAEEGF010201775.1_pt1 | contig 26476 bp, 23 predicted proteins | sample 9134171 | NCBI WGS metagenome assembly JAEEGF01 (sample SAMN16246542, study PRJNA631951) | gut metagenome | biome: gut microbiome; feature: rumen; material: AP-attached | host: Bos | place: Iran: Karaj | collected 2018-10 | reverse complement strand
ACCATTATCTGGATATTCTTTCTGTTATGGGCCTGTACACCCGGTTTTGGCGTTGTATTCTTATGGATTATAGGTTCATGTAATTATTTGTGGACCAATGTGATTTTGCTTGGTTTCCTGACGCCTTATTTTTATAAGTATTATCACTGTGACGAAAAGGCTTCGTTCGATAATAAACTGATTGGTACTGTATTTGCATTTTTCTTTGGAATAGCAGCAGGCTGGACGAACGAAAACAGTGTTTGCTGGATAATTCTGATTTTAGCGGTGTTTATTTATTTTTGCAAAAAGCATGATACCCTGGAAAGCTGGATGGTCTCCGGGTTTATCGGGCTTGCAGCCGGTTATGCGTTGCTGATACTTGCGCCGGGCAATTATAACAGGCTCTCCTCTTCACAGTCCGGCTGGCATTTTCTGACCGGGCTGCAGGAGCACTTGTCAATGATGATGCTGATCTATGTGCTACAGTTTCTCCTATGGTATTTCGTGCTTCGTTCTTTGTTTACACTCAGAAACATAAGCAACAGCAATCCATTAATTAAAAAAGAAGTTTTGCTTGTTAAAATTTTAATTGTAGCCGGATTCTGCATGACCGGAGTGATGCTTTTTTCACCGGGGTTTCCTCCCCGCAGCGGGTTTTCCGGACTGCTGTATTTGATAGTGGGGGCGGGTATTCTATTGCGAATCCAGAAAGAGTATAATGTATTGCTTATTCAGGAAAGTGCCACGAAACTCCTGTTTTGCGTAAGCCTTGTTTTTTTTATTCTTACTGCAGGCTTTTCATTTCGGTATTACTATTGTGGTTATGTATACGTGGAAAAGTTATTGTCTGTTGTGAATAATATCAGTAATGATAAGAGAGATTCTGTGATTACGGTCGAAGCAATGAGAGAACCGTCAGACAATGAAAATCTTTATACAGCCCTTCACACTATTTCTTATGAATTGTCAGAAGATGAAAATGAGTGGAAAAATGTTGCGTTCGCCCGGTATTATGGTATTAAGGGCATTCGAATGGTAAAAGAAAAAGATAATGATGAAAAACATGAAAACCGATGAGAGAGGAACGTTAACGCTTCTTATAATTTTTATATTTTTATATGTTTTAAATTATTTAACCCCGCTGGGGGTTGGCGATGATTATCTGTATTCCTTTATCTGGCAGGGGAATGCCATGAATGTCCCGCTGCCTGCAAACGCAGCCAGGGTTTCATCTGTTTCCGGCTTATTGGCATCCCAGTGGTCGCATTATTTAACGTGGGGCGGCCGGTCGGTCGCGCATACGGTTGCCCAGTTTTTTTTGTGGAAGGGAAAAGGGCTCTTCAATTTTGCAAATGCGTTTGTCGGTACGCTTTTGGTTGCTGAAATTTACTGGTGTATTCATAAGGGTAAAGTGTCTTTTTCATTTGAGCCGAAAAAAGTATTTTGGATTTTTTTTGCTTTATGGGCCTTTACACCGGGTTTTACGCCGGTTTTTTTGTGGCTCACGGGCGCTTGCAATTACCTTTGGACATGTGTCATGCTGCTTGGATTTATGGTTCCTTTTATAAAAAAGTATTATTTTCCTGAGGAACAGGCAGGCGACAATGTGTTTTTTACCGGTTTTATGTTTTTTTTCGGTATTCTTTCCGGATGGACCAATGAAAACAGTGTGTGTTGGATCATCCTGGTGCTGTTTCTTTTTCTTTTACGCTTACATAAACATGACGTCAGCATCCATAACTGGATGTATGCGGGCCTGGCAGGATTGATTATTGGGTATCTGCTGTTGGTTTTGTCGCCCGGAAACGTATCGCGTCTTCATTTGATACATGGAACCGGATGGGACAGCGTGCAATTCATCAATGCAAATTGCTCAACTTTCTTTAAAGTAATGATCTGTCAGTTTTTTTTATGGTATTTCGTTTTGCGGTTTTTATATGAAGCAGCGCATAAAAGCAGCGGCAGTAAAAACCTGAAAAAGGAATTATTGTTTGTTTCGGTTTTAGGCGTGACCGGTTTGGGCTCATCCGCGATTATGTTGATGGCACCGGAGTTTCCGGAACGGAGCGGGTTTTTCGGAACGGTATGGTTAATAATCGCTGCTGGCGTTATGTGGCAGATACAGGAAGAGTATAAACTGGATTTGATCCGGGAGAATGCGAAGAAGTTTTTAACAGTAACAGGTGTGTTCTATCTTGTTATGACATCTGTAATCACTCTTCATAATTTTTATGAAACGAACAGATGGCACCAGGAACTTTTGCTTCGCATACAGCAGGAAAAAAGGGAAAATAAAAACTCGGTTTTACCCGTCAGGCCGTTTCGAAAGGCGGGTAAAACTGAGGTGTTGATGAGCGGGTTTCATATCGTTGAGAACGATTTGTCTGATGACGCCGGAAATTGGGAAAACGTGGCTTTTGCCCGGTACTACGGGATAAAGGGCGTGCGTACTGAAAAAGATAACAACAATGAAACTGATTTACGGCACTGAATTTATGAATACAGGTAAAGAAGCAGTTGTTACAAGAGCGGACGGATCCATGACAGCAGTACGGCAATCCCGCTCAGGGCAAAGTAAGGACCGTAAGCAAAGTAGTCCCGGCGTTTCTTTTGTTTTGTAACCAGCAAAAACAGGGCGGCTGCGCCTCCTGCCAGAAAGCCGTACATGATTACGCTGAGTAATGGGCGAATCCCTGACCAGAGCCCAAGCGCGGCAATCAGTTTTATGTCACCGCCGCCGATAGCTCCTTTTGTCAGGACGGTAAGCAGCAGGAACAGCAATCCGGCGCCCAAACCTGCAGCAAGATGCTCTGTTATCGAAAGGTGCTGGTGCAGTGTATAGCACAGGCCAAGAGCAGCCAGAGGTAACAGCATGCTGTCAAAAATCACATATTGCTCAAAATCTGTGACAGTGATAAAAGACAGAAAGGCAATGGCGGCGGTGTAATATAATACTGTTGGTATAGATACAGAACACCATGTTTTCCCCAGGCAGAACAACAATAAAAAAAACAATAAAGGTTTGCGGAATTTAGCCCGTTTTGCAATCTGATCCGGGAAGGTTAACAGACTGTCATCTTTTTCCTGACGGTATAGTCTGTCGATCCAGAGGGAACCTGCTGCAGTAAAAATACAAGCCAGAAAAAACGGCGGGAGCATTATTAAAATAAATTCAGAAATATTAGTTAAATTCATAAATTTATCCCTGAAACCTAGACGAAAAGGATTAAAAAACCTTGACAAAAAGGGCTTAAAAACCTTGACAAAAAGGGCTTAAAAACCTTGACAAAAAGGGCTTAAAAACCTTGACAAATAGGGTTTAAAAGAGTTATCATTATAAACAGTAAGGTGGGTGACGTATGTGAAGAATTATATATTTTTATCTCGTTTCCCATTTTAACATATTTTAAACATAAATTTCCAGTAAAACAATTAAAGAAAAGGGGTTTTATTTTGAAACTACCGAAATTAAGCACAATTATGGAGCGTTTGACACCTCGACAGCTATTGATGATTTGCGGCGTAGTGGCGTTGATTATTTTCCTGCTCATATATTTCACCCTTACCCGGTTAACGGCGGGGAAACCGGCACCACAACAACAACCTGTAACCACGCAGGTACAGGTAAAAGATGTTACGATTGTAACGGCAAAGACCAGCATTCCGGAACGCACACTGATCAAGGAAGAAATGCTGAGTCTTAAGACAATGCCTTCCAACAAGGTGCCTGCCGGCGCTCTGACGAGTACGGCAGATCTGGTTGGACGTCCTACCCGGGTTGCTGTTAATGCAGGTGAAGTTATTACTACCCAGAAAGTATTTGCCAGCATTTTGAATATGGGTCTCAGCGGCCGTATTCCGCCGGAATGCCGGGCGATTACGGTAGGCATCAGCGATGTGACCGGTGTGGCGGGTTTTGCCCAGCCGGGGGATTATGTTGATGTGATGCTGGTGTCCAGCCAGGTGGAAAATAATAAAGTGGTCAGCGAAATGATTTTGCAGAATGTATTGCTGCTGGCTATTAATAAACAGGTTGAAAGTGCCGGCAATTCGTCTTCCCAGACTAATGCGAACGACAAGGATAAGAACAAAAACCAGAATGCAGGGAATCAGACTAAAGTGACCGGCAATCCTGTTTTGGCTACCATGGCGCTGGTGCCGGAAGATGCTCTGAAGCTGGCGGCTAAAGCCCAGCTGGGGCAGATTTATCTGGTGCTTCGTCCGTACCGCCCCGCTAACGGGATCAGCGACGACACCTATTATTCCGTAACCAAGTCCAGCGGCAAGATGCCGGTAACGCCGCCTCCGGCAGGAACCATTCCTCCGGGAGCGGATATCGAGACTTCCCCGACTGCCAATGTGCAGATTATTCGCGGAACAACGACAACGGTGGGGAGGTAACGGATGATGAGGCGTAATAAAATTTTAGGAGCTTTATTGAGCGCGGGTATTCTTCTGTCAGCTCAGGTTGCCATGGCAGCAACTCCTCTGAATGTCAGTGTGAATGAATCCCGCTACGTCCAGGAATCCGGGTTAAGCCGGGTAGCCGTTGGAAATCCGGAAATTGCGGATGTGCAACTGCTTTCGGCCAGGGATTTTCTGCTGGTTGGTAAAAAAGCGGGTTCTACTTCTCTGCTTGTATGGAGCGCGAACGGGCGGCAGGAATATCTGGTGACGGTTACCGGTGAGAATTCCGGTCTGGCTTCCACGATAGAAAAGGCCATTAATTTGCCGGGCGTAACAGTACAAATGGTAGGAAATAAAATCCTGCTGCGCGGCACCGTGATGAATCAGTATGAAAAAGATCTTGCCTTAAAGGTGGCCGGGCTGTATGCCGGTTCAACCCCGTCAGCTTCTTCGGGTGACGGAAGCGCGGCAAAGGCTGTGGACAAGACAGGCGGCAATGTTATTGATCTGTTGCAAATGGCTCATCCGGCTCAGATCCGGTTAGAGGCACAGGTCATAGAAGTTTCTTCCAGCAACAAGAAAGAGCTGGGAATTCAGTATGGAACAAGAACCAGCGGTGACAACGATACCAAGTTGGATATGGAAGGCGCAATTTACGCCGGCGAAGACTGGAACACCCGTGGTTGGGGCGGGTGGCTGGTCCGGCACTCTTCCACGATCAATGCATCGTTGAGAGCTTTGATTACCCAGGGCAAGGCCCGCATTTTGTCCCGCCCCAATATTTCTACACTGAGCGGGGAAAAAGCCAAGATCCTGATTGGCGGCAGCATTCCGATTCCCACCAATAATGACGGAAGTATTTCCATCGAATGGAAGGAATACGGCGTGAAGCTTGATATTGAACCGGTAGTAGATCAGATGGATAAGATTACCTCCAAGGTACATGCGGAGGTCAGCCGGTTGGATTATGCAAATGGGGTAACCCAAAACGGTTTCCATATTCCGGCGCTGGCTACCAGGGAAGCGGAAGCGGTCATTCATGTATCCAACGGCATGAGCATGATTATCGGCGGACTGCTGAACAGTGAAGACGGCAAGACGGTTTCCAAGATTCCGCTGTTGGGAAATATTCCGATTCTCGGCGAGTTCTTCAAGCACACCAGCAGTACCCGCGATAAACGGGAACTGATTATTATCATTACGCCTCATCTGGTTAGCGAAGATACACAGTGGAACATGTCTGATAAAATGAAAGAAGCCTTTAATGAAGGCCAGACAGAATATCATTCCATGAATAAAGTAAACGCTAATGTAATCGAACCGGAAGTGGAGAAAGAGATTGTCCGCATTAAAGAGAAACGGGCTGCGGACAAAGCCCTGAAAGAGCAGAAAGAAGCAGAAAAGGAAGCCAAACGGGCTGCTAAAGAGATAGCGAAGCAGCGGAAAAAGGCCGGTGATTCCGCTTACGCCAGTGAAAAATCTGCCCTGCGGAATCGCATTAACGCCATTTTACGCGAGGACGGCGCGAGCAATGCTTCCTCTTCCTATAAGCCGGCGCCTGAGAAGAATGTCACAGTTGTGTTGCCTTCGGAAGAAGAAATTGTGGTGGAACGGCCGGTCTTAGCTGAGGAACCGGTAGTTATGGAGCAGCCTGCTGCGAACAGAGGCGAAGAAGCGGCGTTAGGGGATTATTTGAATCGGTAAATAACAGCCTGCAAGGGCAGGAAAAGGAGGGAACTGTATGGCAGATGCACGAAGAGGCACAGTCATTACGGTTTTCAGCACGGCTTCGGCTGTGGGCAAAACACTGATAGCTATTAATATGGCGGCGGAACTGGCCAAGGAAGGCTACCGGGTATGCCTGGTGGATTTGGACCTGCAATTCGGCGATGTATGTAACTATCTGCAATTGAAGCCCGCATACACGTTGGCAGATGCTATTGCCGCACAGGAAAAAGACAAAGAGAACTTTAATGTGCAGGCTTTTCTCACCACCTATGACCGTTACGATGTCCCCTTTGGAGTTCTGGCTGCGCCCCTGAAGTTAGAAGAAGCCTATAACATTCAAATGAATGATGTAAAGCAGATTTTGTCGCGGCTGCAGTTAAAATTTGACTTCCTCGTCATTGACACCGCTTCAACTTTCAGTGAAGTGAACCTGATGGCTATGGAAATGAGTACCATCATCAGCTTCCTTGGTATTGTAGACTTTATTCCTACTATTAAGAACATGAAGAGCGGCAACGATACCATTCATGGTCTGGGATATGATGTCAATAAGATTCGCATGATTCTGAACCGCAGTAATTCCAAGACCCGTATCGACTTGCAGGATGTGGAGCAGTTACTGGGTTCTGAGTTTTACCATGTATTACCAAATGATTTCGGTACGGCAACCCGTTCCATTAAGACAGGCTGCCCCCTGGTTTTGGATACGAAAGCCTCGCCTCTTAAGACGGAACTCCGGAATCTGGTGGCCCGGTACACGGGAAATTCTTTGGAAGAAGCAGACGGGAAAGAAGACAGCAATTCATCCTGGTTCAGTAAGTTATTCAGATAGGCAGGTGCTGACAGATGGCATATCGGGTTATATTAGTAGAAGGCAACCGGTTGATGTTAGAGCGCCTGTCCAGCGTGGTGCGCAATACAAAAGATTTTGAACTGGTTGCCCGTTATCAACAGAGCGGCGACGCCCTGGGGCAGGGCGCCGTGTTCAAACCTAACATGATATTGTTGGACATAGATGAAAGCGATGACGATGCTTCCCTGATTGAGGAGTTTGCTACAACATTTAAGGGAGCTTCTGTTATCTGCATGAGCGCCAAGTGGGCTGCAAATGATTCAGAAACCATGGCCGGCGCCGGCGCCCGGGGCTTCCTGATCAAGCCCTTTACCAGTGAGGAACTGCAGGAAGCTGTTAAGACCTTTGAAAAAGCAGGGATTACGGCAGGTTCCAATGTAATTTCTTTTTTCAGCCCTAAGGGAAAGAGCGGTAAGACCACGCTTATTGCCAATCTGGGTATGGCTTTGGCCCAGAAAACCGGTCAGCAGGTGGGCATTATTGATGCGGACTTACAGTTTGGGGATATGTCTGTATTCTTTAACCTGGCGCCAAAGACAACTATTATGGAAGCAGTGCGGGATATTAATTTCCTGTCCCCGGTAACTTTGAACTCTTATTTTCTGCCGATAGCGGAAAACCTTCGTGTGTTATGCGGTACCCGGCGGCCCGAGTATGCGGAGATGGTGGACATCAAGGCATTTCTGGATGTGGTAAGCATGGCCCGGAGCATTTACCGTTATGTGCTCATTGATATTCCTTCCGGATTTACTCCTATTTCCGTTGCTACGTCGGAGGCCAGCGATATTACTTTCCTGGTTTCCATGATCAGTGGGACTTTTGAAATCCAGCATATGCAGCGTGCTTTGGAAGTTTTTAAAGCCTGGCCCGACTATCAGCAGCGGGTAAAAACTATTTTTACCCGTGTGGAGCCCTGTGATGCCAATGAGCAGAGAAAGCTTGCGGAAGCTCTGGGGTATCCCCAGGTGTCTGTCATTCCTAACGAGTACATGCTTGTTTCTTCCGCTGCCAATAATGGGCAGATGGCGATTCTGGAGCAGCCGGATTCCAAGTTTGCCCGTTTCATAAACCAGTTGGCGGACGAGATTATCGGGTCCAGGACCCATGCAAGGTGGGGATAAACCATGATTCTTGTTATTTCGCTCATCAGCACTCTGTTTATTCTGTTGCTGCTGTTCCTTTTGCTGGAATACCGTTCCCGTAGCCGGCGCGCTTTAGCCCGCCGTATGCGGTATTATGCAGGGGAGATGGATACCCGGGAAAAACCGAAAGAGAGCAGGCCTCTTACGGATCAGTTGATGGATATTCTCCGCAGCAGCGGAAAACTGCTGAGCAACATCCGTCATGCCCGCGGACTTGACTTTACAATGCAAAAAGCAGGAATACCCCTGTTGGGAACAGAATTCCTGATCCTGTTGGGAATCAGCGCGGTTTTATCTGCAGCAATTGTGTTTTTTGTGACGAAAAAGCTGTTTGCCGCTGTGTTAGTAGCCGCTGTGGTGGTAGTGGCGGAATGGATATTTGTATTATTGAAGATCAGCCGCCGGGAAGCTGCCTTTACCAATCAGTTGGGAGACTGCCTTATGATGGTGGCTAATGCCATGCGGGCCGGGTTCAGTTTTTTGCAGGCCATGGATCTGGTTGCCAAAGAGATGGAACCGCCTATCAGTGCTGAATTTAAGCATGTGATGCGGGATATCAATCTGGGTGCTTCCATTGAGAGGGCTTTGGACGATATGGATAAACGTGTCGGCAGCCCGGACTTTTCACTGGTTGTAACAGCGGTATTGATTCAGCAGCAGGTGGGCGGCGACCTGGCTCACATTCTGGATACTATCAGTGATACGATTCAGGATCGGATTCGCATGCGCCGTGAGATCCATACGTTAACATCACAGGGGCGGATATCGGGGTACGTGCTTGGGGTCCTGCCGTTTGCCCTGGGCGCCTTTATCAGCATAATCAATCCCGGTTATATTGAGCCTTTGTTTACGGAACGGCTTGGCCAGATAGCCATAGGAATTGCTGTTGTTATGGTTTTTATAGGTTTTATTATAATCCAGCGCATTGTCAATATTGATGTATAAGCCTGTATTCAGGTTTTTACATATACATGTACATGTATATTTATTATCCGGGGAAAGGAGGAACAGGCTATGTTAACTTCCATGAGAGAATTTTTCAAAGGAAAAGGCCAGGGCATTGTTGAGTATGCATTGCTGTTGGCATTTGTCGTAGCAATTGCTGTTTATGCATTGCAGGAGAGCGGTTTAGGCGGAGCTATTAAAACCAACTTCAGCAAAACTGCCAGCCAGGTTAAGACCTTCTCGACCACTGTTAACTAATATTTCAACTAATTTTTCCGTTTTGGCCTCCTGTTTACAGGAGGCCAATTCCAAATTCTTTTTAAACGTATATTTGCTTTGCATTTCTTAAAGTATTTTCAGGGGGAAGGATATATGAAAAAGCGTAAGGGACAGTCAGTTGTTGAATTTGCTTTGGTACTTCCTCTGTTTTTGCTCATTATGTTTGGAGTCATTTACACAGGTATGTTGTTTCATGACTACATTACGGTAAGCAATATTGCCAGAACCAGTGCCAGAGAGGCAGCCGTTACTGCCAAGGATGAGTATGGCACGATTGCAACTCATTATGAGGGGCAGTTAGATGAGCTGATGACTAACTTTTATAAAAAAGCTGACAGTAATCCGATTGTGATTGTACCTGTGGATCACGGTTCTGATAGTGAAGGTGTTCAATCCACGATAAATATGCAGTTGAATGACGGTGGCTACTTTTTGGATATGATATTTCCGAGTACTATAAAAGTCCGGTATTATATGAAGAAAGAGCCCTACACAAGTTCATCTACATAAAGATGAAGATAGATTTGTCCGGTATTATTTACAGATGTGAAACAAAAACAGTATTTGCAATTATAAAAGTTTTAAAGTTATTAACGAAAGACGATAACAGATTGGAGTGGCACACATGTCATTATTGTTAGAACGTTTGGGACGTCCGGCAGGGGAGCCCATTCAGCAAAAAACTATATTTGGCAGACGTCAGGCAGAGGCGAAAGAAGATAATTACCAGGAGCTGAAGCTTGCCATCCATCGTCGTATCGTAGATGAAATGAGCGATCAGGAGCAACAGTTCCTGGCCAGCAATAACCATACCCGGGCGGAAGTGGAAGAGTTGATTTCTTCTTACTGCCAGAGGGTATTGGATGACAGCCCCATGAACGTGCCCCGTGGAGAGCGGGCCCGTATCGTGGCAGATATCTGTGACGAAATTTTAGGCCTCGGTCCCATTGAGCCCTTGCTGAAAGATGAGACCATCACCGAAGTTATGATCAACGGACCCAAGAAGATATTTGTGGAACGTAAAGGCAAATTGCAGCTGACCAATGTGCAGTTCCATGATGATGCCCACCTGATGAATATTATTGAGCGCATCGTGTCACCTTTGGGCAGGCGTATAGATGAATCATCGCCTCTGGTTGATGCCCGTCTGGCAGACGGTTCCCGTGTAAATGCCATTGTACCGCCGCTGTCGTTGATCGGCCCCTGTGTGACCATTCGTAAGTTTACAAAGAACCCGCTTTCTATTGATAACCTGGTAGGCTTTGGTACGTTGAGCGAAGAAATGGCGGAATTTCTGGAAGCTTGCGTAAAGGCCCGCTTGAATATAATGGTATCCGGTGGTACCGGTTCCGGTAAGACTACCACGCTGAATGTATTGTCTTCTTTTATTCCGGACAGGGAACGTATCGTTACCATCGAAGATGCGGCGGAACTCCGCTTACAGCAGCAGCATGTAGTTACGTTGGAATCCCGTCCGGCTAACCTGGAAGGCCGGGGCGCCATCACCATCCGCGATCTGGTGCGTAATGCCCTGCGTATGCGTCCTGACCGCATAATAGTTGGTGAAGTCCGTTCCGGTGAAGCGCTGGATATGCTGCAGGCTATGAATACCGGTCATGACGGTTCCCTGACTACCGGTCATGCCAACAGCCCCCGTGATATTTTAAGCCGTCTGGAAACCATGGTCATGATGGCAGGCATGGATTTGCCCGTACGGGCTATCCGTGAACAGATTGCTTCTGCCCTGGATTTGATTATTCAGCAGTCCCGTATCCAGGACGGCAGCCGTAAGATTACCCATATCACGGAAGTACAGAAGATGGAAGGCGATACCATCGTGCTGCAGGATTTGTTTACCTATGTGCAGACCAGTATCGATGATAGCGGAAAGTCAGTGGGCTATTACGAATCCAGTGGTTTGCAGCCTATGTTTTTGCAGAAGTTCAAGATGAACGGTGTGGAATTGCCGCGGAGTTTTATGAAACAGCTGCGCGGTGAATAGGAACAGGAGCGACAGGCATGATTTTGCTCATCTCTCTTTTGACAGCATTTTTGATTTTTGCTGTTTTATACTACTTAATGAAAACCAAAGTGGTGCCGGATAACCACGTGCATCAGCGTCTGCAGGATCTGCAGGGTCCGGAAGGCCGGGTGGTTACGTCCCGTGCCGATGAACTGAACAGGGTTCCGGTTTTAGACCGTACTGTGATACCGCTCTTACGTAAGTTTGAAAATTTTATGGTACGGTTTGCTCCTTCCGGCATTCATGATACTGTAGAGCGAAAACTGATGCTGGCCGGCCTGCTGGATAAATGGAGTCCCAACGGTTTTATTACAGTCTGGCTGATTTGCCTGGCGATTTTTTTTGGTATTGCTTATATCGCGGTAACCAGGAGAACCATGCCGTTCTCCCAGGCTGTTTTGTTTGCCTGGCTGAGCGTGGCGGTTGGCGCTATGCTTCCTTTTACAATACTGAATTCCGTTATCCGGAAACGTCAGAAAGCGATTGACAGGCAGCTGCCGGAAGTGTTGGATTTGTTAAGTGTCAGCGTACGGGCGGGGTTGTCTTTTGACGGTGCCTTGCGCAAGATTACCGACCGCATGTCCGGTCCCCTGATTGATGAGTTCAGACGGATGCAGCAGGATGTCCGTATGGGTTCTCCCCGGGCACGGGCTTTGCAGGCGGTTGCGAAGCGCTGTGAAGTGGATGATCTGTATTTGTTTATTACAGCAGTGATACAGGCGGAACGTTTAGGGACCAGTATGGGCCGGACGCTGGACAACCAGGCGGATAATATGCGGGAACGCCGGAGACAGAAAGCCAAAGCGGAAGCTTTAAAAGCTCCGGTTAAAATTGTATTCCCGCTGGTATTCTTTATTTTCCCGGCCATTTTTGTTGTGGTATTACTGCCTTCGCTGTTCTCTTTGATGCACAGCCTGGGCGGAAAATAAAAGAGTTGCTGAATAAAAAGTAAATCAAAACCTTGAAAAAGTATTTTATTATGAATCGGTTTTCAGGTGATTTTTAAAATGAAGATACAACGCATGTACATTGAAGGAGCGCCGGCAAGCGCTCCTTTTTTAAACGAAATAGACGTGATGCTGGCAGATTCGTTTTTAACCCGTTTAGCCGGCCTTATGTTCCGCCGCAGGCTGTCGCCGGCAACCGGTCTGCTGCTGGTTCCCTGCAACAGCGTGCATATGTGTTTTATGCGCTTTGCCATTGATGTGGTTTATATTGACAAAGAATACAGGGTTATTAAGGTGGTAAATAATTTAAAACCCTGGCTTGGTTTAAGCATGTGCAGCCGGGCCTGGGCCACGCTGGAAATGACAGCGGGGGAAGCAGAGCGCTGCGGATGTGAGGCAGGTAAAAAATTAACCCTGGTTTCGTGAGATTTTTATGAAATGCTATTTAATCGGTCAGACGCCTATTGATTTACCCAGCTAAAAATACTATAATTAGTATGTAAAAGTGTATGTGTAAATTAAGTTGAGAATTGGTTTGCGGTATTTTTGCATTTTTTTAATTACAGTTATAAAATAGTGCGATCCTCGCAGGGAGGAAAATGAAATGACTTTGTGGGCAAGCATATTAAAAAGAATGAAATTAATAAAAGAAATGAATCGGCAAAGCGGTTCGATCCTTGTAATTTCTGCTTTGATGTTGCCGATTATGCTGGGCTGTCTGGGCTTTGCCTATGATTTCGGTAATTTGTATCTACACAAGTCAAGACTGCAGAATATTGCGGACGCGGCGGCTTTGGCTGGAGGCCGCGCCTATTTGGACAGCCAGAAAAAGCCGATAGGGGATAAAGATCAAAGCGATGACATGCCTCCCATCTCCGAAAATTATCAGGGAATAAAAATGACGTATCGTGTAGGTTCTACGCCCGCTGAAGTAGCACGTGACAGCGTTCATGCAGACGCAGATGCTGCAGCTGATAGATACATCCTTAATAATATTAAAAATTTAGGAACCAGCGTTACAAGTGATAAATTTTCTCACTTTGCCCTGAAGACGGAGGGCATGAGCGGCAGGGTATTTTACCGTATTGGTTTGTATGAAATGGTGCCGATGCATTTTTTGCCTGTAATAGGTATGGATAAAGAACAGAAAGTTCGCGCGGGCGCGATTGCGCTGATAGACGATGGTTTGGGCATCGGCGCCGGGAAAGCGCTTTTTGACAACCTGTTTGTTGTGAAAGACGGGATAAGTTTAGGCAGTACTGTCGGTGTTGATGCACAGGGAAATATTAATGGTACTTTTGACGGAGGGATTGTTTTTGCAACAGGCAAGGATTTTGAAGCAGATGATATTTCGGGTGTAAATAACTATTTTTATACGCTGGCAGAAAAAAACTACCAGGCGGGAAATAATCTTTCGGTTGAGGATTTGATTGCGGCTTATCCCAATATGGGGGGGAAAGCGGTCTGGGATAATTCGATTCCGGTGGACAATTCTGTTTCCGGTTTTATCGATAAGCTACATAAGTTGCATCTTGATTTAAAAAAGTACACGGTCAATACAACCGGGGGGGTATTGAATGATTTCAGAACAGCAAATATAGGCAGACACAGGAACGATGACAGGCTGGCTCGTGACCATAGTTTTACTGTTATGTCAGGAGGTAATGTTACTCATTATCTCCAAACGGATGGCGGTAACGGTGAGAACAATCAGAAGCTTGTTTTTTGTTATCCCCGGTCAGAAGAAGACAGTATTCTCGGGCAAGCTTACTGGCTCTGTTACGGCACACAAAATGTGTATTATGTTTTCAAAACTGAAGGATATAAATTCAATAACAATGGTACAATTTGCAACACATATGTTACGGATGAACAGGGAAATCAGATTTTTTGTAACAGATTGAACAATAATAATCAAATACATTTTGATTTTTACAGAAAGAATGTAACCTATGATGCACAGGGCTTGCCGAAAGTTGAATACAAGAAACTTGAAACGGGCAATGGCAATAATAAGCATGCACTTACTAAAGTGACTGATGAACGGAACTTTGAAAGGTATTCATACAGGTATCCGACAGCCAATGATGAAATAATTTATTTTACGATTAAAAAAGTGGAATATGATTTTTCAGGTAAAAGACAGATTAACGAACCCCAGATTAAATATTCTAATATATTTCATTGGGAGCAGGAGGGAGAAAAGGAACTTAAAATTACTGTGGATGAAAAAATGGCTGGCGGAGACTACGAGCCTTTTTATCTGATATTGACCGGCGGTGTGGGATCCTCGAAAAAAGAATTTAAGGCAGCGATAAAAATTAAGGTTAACGTATCTAATGAACGGCCTTTCATCTTTTGTAACCTGACGGAGAATGAGATCACTGAGTTCAGCATTAAACCGGGTGCCGCATTTAAAGGCGTGATTTATTCGCCGTATGCCAAAGTTGTCAATACAGCTTATACAAATGATGACGGAATCATAGTAACCGGAAGCAGAAAGTCATTTAAAGGAAATATTATTGCAAAAGAGCTTGAGATACAGGACGGCGACGTCAGTTGGGCCGGTCAGAACTTTCTGGCTGATGACAGCGATTTAAAAAATGTTTCTGATGAAGCGGCAAAAGCGCAGGATGAGAGGAAACAGAAGGCCATTTCCAAGGTGCAGGCAGCGCTGGCAACGTATGGAGTTAATGCTGCGAATTGGTCAGATCCTGAATACTTTCATTCTTTAAGTGACGAAAAGAAAATAAAAATTAAAAATGCTTGGAATGCTTACAGAGAAGAACTGTGGGAGGAAACGGGGCTGGATATGCCCGACTGGCCCTGGAAAGAAGGAGGCAAGCCGACAGACCCCGACCAGCATCATTATAGTGTAGAAGCTATCAATAGTGATATTTCCAGTGAAACATTGCGCCTTACCAATTTCCGTACGGAGTATACGATTGAACCGTATATTAACCCCTTCAATAACTTAGTCCTGGGAGAGGATGACTAATGACTTACCACCATATTCTTCAATGTTTTTAGGAGGAAACCATGAACGGTATATTGTCAGAACTTATTAACAGGTTGAAACTACGGATTAAGAATAAAGGCCAGGGCGTTGTTGAATTTGCCCTTCTTTGCGCCTTTTGTGCGGCCATAGGTATATTTGCTCGTGACGTTGATTTTTCCGGGGCCTTTGAGGAGTCTTTGGACAAAAGCAAGCCGGTGCTTTATGCGGCGGAGATCGGGCAGAGAAACAGAGATAATTACATGAAGTTTTATCGTCAGTGGAGGTATTTAACCGCAGATACAGTTAATGATGTGGATAATCCGAAACGGATTGAGGCTGACCAGAAAGCGCTGGTTAAAATTGCTGAAACCTATCTCGGAAAGACAGAAAACCAGGTTATGAATTTGATGGATTATTATTCCAATAGTGATAAAGCCAATGTGGCGCCTGAATTTATTAAAGATCTTAAATGCAGCACGGCAAGCGGAACCGGTTTCTCGACAGGTGTATTAGTCCCTATGTCATATAAGAATAACTCTTTGGACAAGAATGGTGACAGCGCTGATGACCGGACCAAGGGCTGGGTTCATTATGAGAGGAATAATAATCAGAATACGGCTTTGTATCTGACTAATAATGAAGCGAGAGTTTATGATAAGTATGATGCTGATAATCCTAATTATCTTTATAACAAACAACGCAACACAGTATGCACTGACAGGCTTTTTTTCTCGGATGATATGCTGAACAATACTGCCGCAAAGGTTACGGTAAGGCTGCACTATACAGACGGCAAAGTTGATTTTGTCGATATTGCGTTGAGGACAGGTAATGGCGATGCCTGGGTTAGTAATAACAATAAATTTGCTGAAGGCCTTTGCTTACATGTCACTGAAGCAGGTCATGCGGCTATAACAAATACCGGAAGTGCAGGAAGCAACGATATAATAAACAAACCGACAAATTATTATAAAAATGACAGTGAACATACATATGTGGTGAATTAAAACTTCATAGTCATGTAGGGGTTCCGGAGAGAAAAGCAGGTTCTTTAAAAAGTCCGGGCACGTAAATAATCCTGTGGTTTCAGAGGTAAAAAGCGAAAATTCGCTTTTTACCTCTTTTCCTTACATTTGATCTGCTCCCCAAAAGCCGAACCACTCTTAACTTTAGTCTGCTGTTTTTTTGATAAACAACTTGAAATATGATATAATATATCCATCATTAAATGCTTATCCTGACGGAGGGAACCGGTTTGGATCGGAGACAGGTGTTATCGCCCACAGAATTATCCTTTTATGGTTGTTTCAACCGGGCATTAGCACAGATCTGCACAATGGAGCGGGCCGGAAACCGGCGGGCTTTTTTCGAAGCAGGAATTTTTTTCGGAAAGGAATGAATCATTATGTTGTCAATGGAAACATTAAGAGAGTATGGCGTTAAGACCAATATGGGTCTGGAACGTTGCTGCAACATGGAAGCGTTTTATTTTAAAATGATTACTGCCAGTGTCAACGATGCAAATTTTGAAAAACTGGGCAAGGCGCTGGAGGCGAAGGACCTGGAAGCCGCTTTTGAAGCCGCCCATGCCATTAAAGGCGTCGCGGGCAACCTGGCGTTGGATCCTTTATACGATGCGGTATGTGAAATTGTAGAACCTTTACGCAGCAGGAAGGAAATGGACTACGCGGGCATGTATAAAAAGATTATGGAAGAAAGAGACCGGCTGGCGGCTATTATCTGACCGGGGAATAGTAAACAGGCAGGGGAGAAGGAACGATGAGATTTAAGTTTTCCAAGATGCACGGCTGCGGAAACGACTATGTTTACGTGGACTGCACGCAGCAGGAAATGTCCAATCCTGCGGCGGTGGCTAAATATGTAAGTCGGTATCATTACGGTATCGGAAGCGACGGGCTGATCCTGATTTGTCCTTCGGAATCAGCGGATTTTAAAATGCGCATGTTTAATGCGGACGGTTCGGAAGGCAAGATGTGCGGCAACGGGGTCCGCTGCGTGGCGAAGTATGTGTACGACCATGGTCTGACAGACAAAAACCCGGTTTCCGTTGAAACCCTGGCCGGCGTCAAGGAGATTGAACTGACGGTGGAGGACGGCAAAGTAACGGAAGCCCGGGTGGATATGGGCAAACCGGAAACACGCCCCCGTATGATCCCCATGATCACAGACCATTATATTTTCGTGGACCAGTCCCTGGTCCTCAGGGAAACGTCCATTGTGGGCACGGACAATAAGACTTATAAAGAAAAGTTCTTCTTCAATGGCACGGCTGTTTCCATGGGCAATCCGCATTTTATCGTATTTGTGAAAGATGTTGACACGCTGGATCTGGAAGACTTGGGGCCCCAGTTCGAGCATCATAAATTATTCCCGGAAGGGGTAAATACGGAATTTGCCCAGGTGATCGATGAGAACACCGTCAAGTTCAGGGTTTGGGAGCGGGGCAGCGGTGAGACGCTGGCATGCGGTACCGGTGCCTGCGCTGTAACCTATGCCTGCATGAAGCTGAAGAAGGCCGGCGCCATGAACAAGCCGTTGAACGTACAGGCCCGGGGCGGTCTGCTGAAGGTTACTTACTGCAGTGAAAACGATCACATTTACCTGCAGGGACCGGCGGTGGAAGTATTTACGGGAGAAATTGAAATCCCTGATTGTGAATTGTAAGTTTTCCAAAATGTCGCAAGATTGTCACAAAAAGCAAGGACAAACGATATATAATCAGGTTCAAAGAAGGTATTGTTACAGGGGACTCAGATAAGAAACCTTATTGTATTGAAAATGTTTTAGTTTTAATATTTCAGGAGGGAATAAGATGAAAAAGAAATTTGTTATGTTTTTAATGACTGTTATGCTGAGTTTTTCCGCCGTATGCTTTGCCAGCTATGGCACGGACCTGGACGCCGAGACAAAGATGGCAGAACAGTTTTTTGCTGGCAATGATTATAAAAAAGTATCAGCATTCATGGGTCAGGATTTTGCTAAAGCTCTTACAGCAGAAAAATATAAAGAGTTTTTTGCAAATGTTGAAAAAGATGCAGGGAAAGTGGTTGGCTCAAAACTGCGCGTTATAGAGAAGTACGACGATGCAGATGTTTTGCATTATTTTATTGATTTTGAAAAAGTGAAGAACGTGAAATTCATTGCTGTTTTTAAAAAGGTTGATTCGAAAATAGTGTTATTTGAAGCGGCTTTCCCAAATCCGAATACCGAGGGTCCTGCTCAGGATAATAAAGGTGCGGAAAAGAAATAGTTTAAATATACCGGACAGGGCAACCTGTCCGGTTTTTTTAGGAAACACAGATTAAGGGAGTTTGCGCGCTTGCCGGCGGAAAGAACGCAGGCGAATGAATCAGTGGTCACTTAATGAAGGAGGCGCTGGCATCCTATGTATGTATCAAAAATCAGAATGCAGAATTTTCGCTGCTATACGGATTTCACCATGCACTTCAGTCCCGGGGTGACGGTGATCGTAGCGGAAAACGGAAAAGGCAAGACGGCGATTCTGGATGGTCTGGCCATCAATATGGCGCCCTTCCTGGCAGCGTTCCCGGGAATCAAAGGACGTAATTTCCAGCCCAATGATGTCCGTATGGTGATGGATGCGCCATCGGATAAGGAAGGATTACAAATCCGGCGGATGAAATACCTGCTTCCCGTTGTATTGGAAACGGAAGTGAAAGCGGACGACGGAAAAGCTTATTCATGGAAGCGGGAATTAAAAACCGTAAAAGGGAAGACTTCTTCCGTTTCAGCCAAATTTGTTTCTGATTACGGGAAAAGGATTGCGGACGCCCTTAACCAGCCGGGAGACCGGGACATCGTCCTTCCGGTAATAGGGTATTACGGAACCAGCCGTATGTGGAATGACAGTTCCCTTCTGAAACGCAGGAACGTAGATCTGTCCCGCAGCAGCGGCTATACGGAGTGTCTGGAGCCCAGCGGTTCGTATAACACGTTTGCCCAGTGGTTCCGTTATGCAACGGAAAGCGCATTGGAATATGACCGCATTATTGCGGAAAAGAATTTAAAAACGAAGAATCCTTACCGGGAACTTTTAAATGCCATAAAAAAAGCGATTGTCACCTGTATCAGCAGCATGGGCTGGACTGACCTGAAATACAGCTTCGCGGCCCAGAACCTGCTGATCTGCCATCCCAAAATGGGCGAACTGCCTTTGGAAGCCATGAGTGACGGGGCCCGCAGTGTAATCAGCATGGCGGCTGATATTGCCTACCGTATGGCCCGCCTCAATCCGGACATGGGGGAAGACGTCACCCTGAAAACCTCAGGCGTGATCCTGATTGACGAAGTAGATATGCACCTGCACCCCTCCTGGCAGCAGACCGTGGTCAACGATTTTGTCAGGGCCTTTCCGAAAGTACAGTTCATTGTGACTACCCACAGCCCCCAGGTGCTGACCAGTGTGCCTGCGGAAAGTATCCGTATCCTGCACTGGGATGACGACATGGTGGATATCGAGGAGCCGTCGTTCTCTCTCGGTGCGGAAAGCAGCCAGTTGCTGCGGGATATCCAGCATGTGGAGACACGTCCGGGATTCCTGCCGATTGTAAAGACGCTGCAGCGTTATCTGCAGCTGGTCAGTGAGGACAAATGGGACAGCGAAGAGGCGCTGGAATTGCGCAAGACGCTTGACGAGTGGTCCCAGGGAAGAGAGCCTGCGCTTTTGAGGGCGGATATGGATATCCGGGTGCGCAACTACCGCAGGAAGAAATAAGACTTTGTATTTTCAGGGGATGGGAGGCTAACGTATGAAACGGGTGCAAAAAAGTCCGGAAGAACCGGAACTGCTGACTCGCTACAGGCAGCGTTATCCCCGCGATACCTGGGACAAATTCCACCACCGGAGCAGGGACGGTTACCGGCAGGTCAAGCGGCAGATACTTCGCGATCAGCATGGGCTGTGCGCGTATTGTGAGATCAATATCAAACTGACAGACGAAGAAGAACGGGTAGACGATTTCCGGGTGGAGCATTTCCATCCCAAAGTGGGAACGGAAAACGAAGAGCGCAATTACCATCTGGAATGGAAGAACATGCTGGGCGTCTGCCACGGAGGCAGCCAGCCCCGGGTGGCGGAAGCGGGGTACCGTTTTTCCAAAGCCAAGGAAGACCGGAGCTGTGATGTGCCCAAGGGCGGAAAATCCATTAATGCGGAAATCCTGAATCCGCTGCAGATACCTGCTAAGGAAATGCTGTTCTGCTATGACTCTTTTTCCGGCGCAATGTCCGTAGACGAAGAACGCTGTCCGGAGATGCTTCGTAAAAAGGCCTGTAATACGATTACTGAACTGAATCTGAACGCGCCCCGTCTGAAACGGCTGCGCAAGGCGGTGATCGAAGTACTGCAGGAACAGGTGGCCGAACTGACGGGACAGGGCGTTCCTATTGAAGAGGCGATGGATCAGCTGGCCCGGGAATTACTGATACCGAATTCAGACAATAATTACCTTGCTTTTTTTACTACCATGCGTTGGTTCCTGGGTGACGCGGCGGAAAATCTGCTGCGGGAACGGGAGTATATGATCTGATCAAAAGCTGAAACAAATAAGCTGTAACAAAAGCGGGCGTTAATGCTCAACTTGTTACAGCTTTTCCTGATTGTTGGCAGGAATTTTTCTGTGAGGGTAGAATATATACTTTACGCAATTAATTTGAATTATTAGTATTCACGCTTTGCCTGTATGGCTGGCAGGAGAGCGGCGGAACGAGGGATCACGGTGATTAATACAAAGGCATTCAAAGCATACGATATACGCGGGATCTACCCGGAGGAGGTTAACGAAGAACTGGCGTACCGGGTTGGAAAGGTTTTTTGTGCTTTATTCGGGGCGGAAACTGTGGTTGTGGGCTGTGATATCCGTCTGACCGGCCCGAAATTACTTCAGGCTCTGTGTGACGGGCTGCAGGATGGCGGCGCCAACGTAATTGATATCGGTCAGTGCGGCACGGAAATGATTTATTTTGCCACAGCATACCTCAATGCGGACGGCGGTATTATGGTCACGGCCAGTCATAATCCGTCGGAATATAACGGCTTGAAACTGGTGCGCCGGGACGCCAGGCCGGTGGGTGTGGATTCCGGCCTGAAGGAAATCGAAGAGATGGTAAGTGGAGATGAGTTCCCGCATCATCTCATGGCCGGCAAAGCCAGGGGTTTCATGACCCGTCAGAACGTTATGAAGCCCTACGTGGAGCATATTCTGAAATATATTGACAGGTCGAAGCTGAAACCAGTTATAATTGTGGTGAATCCCGGTAACGGCGGGGCAGGCGCAGTATTGGACGAACTGGAAAATTATGTGCCGTTCCGTTTCATAAAGATAAACTACGAGCCGGACGGAACCTTCCCCAATGGTGTGCCTAACCCCATGCTGGAAGAAAACCGTAAATACACGGTTGACGCGGTGCTGCAGCATCAAGCGGACTTCGGTATTGCCTGGGACGGCGACTTTGACCGTTGTTTCTTTTGCGATGAAAAAGGAAAGTTCGTGGAAGGTTATTATCTGGTAGGCCTGTTGGCGGAAAACTTCCTGCATAAATATCCGGGCTGCAAAATCATGTATGATGCACGACTGACCTGGAATACGGAAGCAATCGTGAAAAGCCACGGAGGCATACCGGTGCCGAGCAAGAGCGGGCATGCTTTTATGAAGCAGTGCATGCGGGAAAACGGTGTGATTTACGGCGGGGAAATGTCCAGCCATCACTATTTCCGTGACTTCACGTACTGCGACAGCGGCATGATCACGGCGCTGATTGTTTCCGAAATGCTGTGTACCTGCGGCAAAACGCTTTCGGAACTGATTGGGGGAATGGAAGAGGCATTCCCCTGCAGCGGGGAGATCAACCGGAAAGTTACGGACAGTAAGGCGGTGCTGGCAAGATTAAAGAAGAAATATAAAGACGGCAAAGCGGATACGCTGGACGGACTGAGCATCGAATACCCGGACTGGCGCTTTAACCTGCGGGCGTCCAATACGGAACCGGTGATTCGGCTGAACGTGGAAACAAGAGGGGACAAACAATTGTTAAAAGAGAAAGTGCAGGAATTATTAGAAGAAATTGGCGGTGAACCGGCATGAGCGCACGTTTTAAAACCATTACAAGAGCAGTGATTCCGGCGGCGGGGTTAGGCACCCGTTTCCTGCCGGCGACCAAGGCGACACCGAAGGAGATGCTTCCTATCGTAGACAAGCCTACGATCCAGTACATTGTGGAGGAAGCGCTGGCCAGCGGCATTGAAGATATCCTGATCATCACCGGCCGCAGTAAACGGGCCATTGAAGACCATTTTGACAGGAGTATCGAGCTGGAACTGAACCTGGCGGAAAAAGGCAAGGATGAATGGCTGGAAATGGTACGGAGCATTTCGGATATCCGTATCCATTATATCCGTCAGAAAGAACCCCGGGGACTGGGTCATGCGATTTTATGCGCCAAACAGTTTATCGGCAACGAACCCTTTGCGGTGCTGTTAGGCGACGATGTGGTATATAACGATGAAAAGCCTGCCCTGCGGCAGCTTATCGATGTGTATGAAAAAACAGGGGCTTCCGTTTTAGGCGTACAGGAAGTGCCTCATGAAAAGGTTTCTTCATACGGTATTGTGGCGGCAAGGGGAACCAGCGACCCCAGGACATTTGCGGTAGCGGACATGGTAGAGAAGCCGCCTGTGGACGAGGCACCTTCCAACATGGCGGTGCTGGGACGCTACGTCATTACACCCGAGATTTTTGAACTTCTGGAACACACCGACCCGGGCGCGGGCGGGGAAATCCAGCTGACAGACGGGTTGCGTTCCCTGCTGAAGATACAGCCCGTCTATGCCTATAATTTTGAGGGGCGCCGTTATGATGTAGGTGACAAACAGGGATTTCTGGAAGCAACGGTTGAATATGCCCTGCGCCGTCCGGAACTCCGTGACGGATTTTTGAAATACCTGACGGGAATCGTTAACGGAACGAAATGAGGATTAAGGAATGAATATTTTAGTTACAGGCGGAGCCGGCTACATCGGTTCCCATACCGTGCGGGCTCTGGCAGCCTCCAAAGACTTTACTCCTGTTGTATATGACAACCTGTCTACCGGTCATGAAGCTTCTGTGCCGGAAAATGTGCAGCTGATCACCGGAGATATTCACGACGTGTATTTTCTGAAACATATATTAGCGGAACATGAAATTGACGGGGTCATTCACTTTGCGGCGTCGTCCCTGGTTGGCGAATCCATGACGGATCCGGCAAAGTATTATTTTAATAATGTGGAAGGAACCCTCCATCTGCTGATTGCCATGCATGAAACAGGAGTGGATCATATTGTTTTCTCTTCCACCGCGGCTGTATACGGCGAACCGGAGAAAACACCAATCGAGGAAGATTTCCCGACCGTTCCTACTAATGTGTACGGCCGGACCAAGCTGATGGTTGAAAGCATGATGAAGGATTTTACCATGGCATACGGCATGGACTATGTGGCGCTGCGGTATTTCAATGCGGCCGGGGCCATACAGGACGGTTCTATCGGGGAAGACCACAATCCGGAAACGCATTTGATCCCGTTGATTTTAAAGACCGCGCAGGGGGTACGGGACCATATTTCGATTTTTGGCACCGATTATCCGACACCGGACGGCACCTGCCTGCGGGACTACATCCATGTGCTGGATCTGGCGGACGCCCATGTACTGGCCATGCAGTATCTGGTGAACGGCGGGGAAAGCACCGTGTTCAATCTGGGCAGTGAAACCGGTTTCAGTGTGCGGGAAATTATTGAAAAAGCCAAAAAGATCACGGGAGTTGACTTTAAGGTTGAGGAAGAAGCCCGCCGGGCAGGGGATCCGGCTGTGCTGATCGCTTCCAGCGCCAAATGCAAAAAAGTGCTGGGCTGGAAACCGCAGCACAGCAATACGGAAGAAATCATAAAGACCGCCTGGAACTGGCATAAAGAGCATCCTTACGGATTTGGAATTTAAAGAAACTTTTTACGTCAAGATACAGTCATTACGTTACAACATAATGGGAAACATCTATGCAATTAACAGTCGATAAGCTGGAAAAGTCTTTTGGCGTCCATGAAATATTCAAAGATGTCAGTTTTATGATTGCCAGGGGCGAGAAGATCGGTCTGGTCGGTGTCAACGGCAGCGGAAAATCCACGTTGGTGAAATGCCTTTTGCAGCCGGAATACGCGGACCGGGGCACGGTCAGTTTTGAGCCGGGCATTAACGTAGGCTATGTGGAACAGGGATTTGGCAGTATCGGCAGCGAATCTGTCTGGGATTTTATGCTGAAAGCCAATCCCGAAATCCTGTCGTTGCGGCGGAAGCTGGCGGAACTGGAGCAGGCTTCCGCGACCGGTGACCGGGAGGTCCTGGACAGTTACGGGCGCGCCACCCAGCGCTACGAATTCCTGGACGGTTACAATTATGAAGCAAAATTAAAAATGGTTTTATTCGGGCTTGCATTTCCTGAATCTATGTGGGGGATGCAGGCAGCTTCTCTTTCCGGGGGACAGAAGACAAGGCTCCTGCTGGCGGCGGCGCTGGTTTCCTCACCGGATTTTTTGTTATTGGACGAACCTACGAATCATCTGGATATCCGCATGATGGAGTGGCTGGAAGGGTACCTGCGGGATTTTAAAGGCGGCGTACTGGTAGTCAGCCACGACCGGGCCTTTCTGGATCACGTTGCCACGCGGATCCTGGAAATGGAAGGGGGACGTTTGCGTTCCTTTACGGGCAATTATTCGAAATACCTGGTTCAGAAGGACATCCTGACGCGGACGGAAAAAGCCGCCTACGAGGCGCAGCAGGATTATATTGCGGAACAGGAAGCCTATATCCGCCGCTTTAAAGCCGGCATCAAGAGCAAGATGGCCCGGGGACGGCAGTCGCGGCTGGACAGGCTGGAACGTCTGGAAGCCCCTGTGGAGAATGAAACTTTTTCCCTGCGTCTGCCCAAAGCACCGGAATCGGCGGAACGGGTGCTGATTCTGGAGCATTTAAGCGCGGGTTACGGTGACAATGTGCTGGTGCGGGATGCGGACCTGATCCTGCGCCGGGGTGAAAAGACGGGGCTGATCGGGCCCAACGGCTGCGGCAAGACGACCCTGCTGCGCACGGTTTTGGGGGAAGTGCCGGCTCTGGGCGGCGATGCGAAGATCGGCAACCGTGTCAAAATCGGTTATTTCTCCCAGAGTTATGAACGGCTGAATCCAAATCAGACTTTACTGGACAATTTCCTGACAGAGTACGGCATGACCGAGGAACAGACCCGCTCCCTGCTTGGGGGCATGCTGTTCCACGGCGACGATGTGTTCAAGGAAATCGGTACCCTGTCCGGCGGGCAGAAAGCCCGGCTGGTCTTATTGAAGCTGGTGCTGGACGGCGCCAATCTGTTAATATTGGACGAACCTACAAACCACCTGGATATCCTGGCGAAAGAAACGGTGGAAGCGGCGCTGGAAGTCTTTGACGGAACCGTGCTGGTGGTCAGTCATGACCGTTACCTGATCAATGAAGTGTGTGACCGGATCTGGGAGATTGAGGATCATACGGTCCGGGATTATAAAGGGAATTACGGGTTCTATCTGGAAGAAAAAGCAAAGAACAGCAAGGCAAAAGAAACAGCGACCGTCTCCGGCGGCGGGAAGGCGCAGAAAACAGAAGATAAGTTGCCGTCAGATAAGCGGGAAGACGCTGCCGCAGCGGTTGAACAACAGGCAGGAACAACCATTGGGGTGACGGAAGAGGCCGGGGATGCTGCTGTAACCGTCCGTGATACAGGTAAGCCCTGGGACGGAAAAGCCAAGAAAAAGGAAAGCAAAAAAACGCACAGGCACAGCCCCGCCCAGCTGGAAGAACTGATTGCCAAAGTAGAACTGCGGCTGCGGGAACAGGAAGCCATGTTAGGCTGGCTGGACAAGCAGATCTCCATTCCGGAGAATCATCTGGATCTGGAGAAGAGCAAAGCCATGGCTGCCGAGCGGGAAGAATATGTAAAAACCATAGACGAACTGGTACAGAAATGGGAAGAACTGTTGGAAGAACAGGATATGCTGGAACAGGAAGAGCAGTAACATGGAAATGACACACGAGCAATATATGGAACTGGCCCTGAAGGAAGCGGAAA
>JAEEGF012088942.1_pt1 | contig 26482 bp, 20 predicted proteins | sample 9134171 | NCBI WGS metagenome assembly JAEEGF01 (sample SAMN16246542, study PRJNA631951) | gut metagenome | biome: gut microbiome; feature: rumen; material: AP-attached | host: Bos | place: Iran: Karaj | collected 2018-10 | reverse complement strand
GCTGTGGTCGCTTCGCTGAAGAAGATGGCGGTGAAGGTCGATGGCGACAATGAGAAAATCAAGCAAGTGGCTACCATCTCCGCCAACAACGACAGCGAAATCGGCGGTCTCATCGCCGAGGCTATGGGCAAGGTGAAGCAGGAAGGCGTCATCACCGTTGAGGATGCCAAGGGCATCAACACCTACGTAGACGTCGTCGAAGGTATGCAGTTCGACCGTGGCTACATCTCGCCTTACTTCGTCACCAACACCGAGAAGATGGAAGCCGTCTATGAGAATCCTTACATCCTCATTTACGACAAGAAGATCTCTGTGATGAAGGACTTGCTGCCCGTGCTCGAAAAGACCTTGCAAACCGGTCGTGCCCTCATCATCATCGCCGAGGACATTGATGGTGAAGCCCTGGCTACCTTGGTGGTCAACCGTCTGCGTGGCTCGCTGAAAGTCGCTGCCGTCAAGGCTCCTGGCTTCGGTGACCGTCGTAAAGAAATGCTGGAAGACATCGCCATCCTGACTGGTGGCACCGTCATCAGTGAAGAGAAAGGCTACAAACTTGAGGATGCCACCCTGCAAATGCTGGGTCAGGCCGATAAGGTCAGCATCAACAAGGACAACACCACCATCGTGAACGGTCACGGTGCCAAGAAGGACATCGAAGGCCGCACCAACCAAATCAAGGCCCAAATCAAGACCACCACGAGCGACTACGACCGTGAGAAACTGCAAGAGCGCTTGGCCAAGTTGGCCGGTGGCGTGGCAGTCATCTACGTGGGTGCCGCTTCCGAGGTCGAGATGAAGGAAAAGAAAGATCGCGTTGAGGACGCTTTGAATGCCACCCGCGCTGCCATCGAAGAGGGTATCATTCCTGGCGGCGGTGTCGGTTTCATCCGTGCCATCAAGGCCATCGAGAAGATGAAGGGCGACAACGAGGACGAGACCACGGGTATCGCCATCATCAAGCGCGCTTTGGAAGAGCCGTTGCGCCAGATCGTTGAGAACGCCGGCTTGGAAGGCTCGGTCGTCGTCAACAAGGTGAAGGAAGGCAAGAACGACTTCGGCTTCAATGCCCGCACCGAGGTGTACGAGAACCTCCTCGAAACCGGTGTCATCGACCCCGTCAAGGTGTCGAGAGTCGCCTTGGAGAACGCTGCCTCCATCGCTGGCATGCTGCTGACCACCGAGTGCGTCATCAGCAACCACAAGGAGCCTACGCCTCCCACGCCTCCGATGCCCATGGGCGGCGGAATGGACGGCATGATGTAATCCTGAAACGCGGATAATCATTGAACACGGATAGCACGGATGACACGGAGGAATTTCCGTTAAATCCGTGGGATTCGTGTTCCTAAATAGAAAACGAGCAAAAGGCTGACTGCGTGAGCGGTTGGCCTTTTTGCGTGTATGTCGCAATTTTTTCCTATTTTTGCAGGTTATTAATGACCTATCACATAGCAAAATGTCAGAAACACCCCAAAATACAAAGCCGAAGAGACCGAAGCTCCGCAATGTTTCGCTGAAGAAACTGAACCGGAAATATGACTTCTTGATGTCGCATGACGACTCGGGGAAGCCCATCCTCAACTTCAAGTTGAACCTGCTCAACCTGATTCTCGTCATCATCGGCATCGCTCTGCTGCTCATCGTCATCACCATCTTCATCATCGCCTTTACGCCCTTGCGCGAATATATTCCAGGCTATACAGACACCAACCTCAACCGCGAAGTATATGAGTTGAGCCTCCGTGCCGACTCCATCGAAAGGGAGATGAGCAAAAAAGATGTCTATTTCGATAACCTCAAGAAAATCGTCGAAGGCTATGACTTCGCCGCCGACAGTGCCTTGGCTTCGCTCAACATCTATGAACCTCTGCCTCAAAGTGTCATTGATACCATAACATTGCGCAAGTCGTTGCAGGACAGTCTGCTGCGCGCTGAATTCGAGGCGCAGAACCAATACAACCTCTTTGGTCCCGACTACCTGCCACCCACCAAACCGAGTTCACTGGTGAAGAACTTCTTTGTCCCGCTCAACGGTTCTATCCTCAAGGCTTTCAACGCCCAGGAAGGGCATTTTGGCGTTGATATTGCCACAGGTGGCGACAAAATCATCAATGCCACCCTTGACGGCACCGTCGTGTTTGCCAACTGGAGCATTGACAATGGTTATTGCATCGGCATCCAGCATGAAGACAGTTATTTTTCTATCTATAAGCATAACGCCACCTTGCTGAAAAAGGAAGGCGAATATGTCAAGGCGGGCGAAGCCATTGCCATTTTGGGTCGCTCGGGCGACAAGGAAACTTATGAGCACTTGCATTTTGAGCTCTGGCACAATGGCGTAGCAGTCAACCCCGCTGACTATATGTCGCTCATTAATCCCAACGGAAACTAAAATTCCTTATCTTTGCACGCTTTTTTGTACAGACAACCATAGGATAGTCAATAGGAGGCAAGACGGCCCTTCGACAAGCTCAGGGACCTTATACCCGAAAAAAGGCATGAAACCGTCAAAGACCCCGAAACCAATCAACAAATCGAAGATTCGACGAAGTCAATTAAACAATTAAACAATCAACAATTCAACAACAAACAATGACTATATTAATAAAGGTACTGCAGTTTTTCCTCTCGCTTTCCATCTTGATTTTCATTCACGAGTTGGGCCATTTCCTTGCCGCCAAGGCGTTCAAGACCCGTGTTGAAAAGTTTTACCTCTTCTTCGACTGGGGGTTCTCGATCTTCCGCTGCAAGAAGGTGAACGGCAAGTGGCGCTTTAAGTTCTTCTCGAAGAATGTTCCAGAGAAATATACAGTCACCGAATACAAAGACGCCGCTGGAAAGAAACAGAAAAACTATGAGCCTATTGACCTAAGCACTTTGCCCGAGGATGACTGGCGCCGCAGCGATGGCACAGAATACGGCATTGGTTGGTTCCCGTTGGGCGGTTACAACAAGATTGCTGGCATGGTCGACGAGTCGATGGACAAGTCCCAGATGCAGCAACCGCCCAAGGAGTGGGAGTTCCGTAGCAAGCCCGCATGGCAACGCTTCATCATCATGGTCGCAGGCGTGTTTATGAATGTGGTGCTCGCTTTTGTCATCTATATTGGATTGCTGGCTAAGGAAGGCGAGACTTACCTGCCTACGGCCGAAGTCAACAAATACGGCATCTCGGTCGACAGTCTGGGTTACGAGTTCGGTCTTCGTGATGGCGACAAGATTCTTTCCGTCGATGGCAAATATATCAAAGAGTTTCAGGAGATTTCGATGCAAATCATTCTCGAAAAGGCGAAGACCATCGAAGTGGAACGCAATGGGAAAGACACGACTATCGTCCTGCCTGAAGACGCTTTGTCTAAGCTGCTGAGCAAGCAGGATGCTGGTTTCATCTCCTATCGCACTCCCTTTGTCGTTGCCGAAGTTATGGAAAACTCGGCCGCTCAAGCAGGAGGACTGCAGGCGGGTGACGCTATCATTGGCATTAATGACATTCCTACCCCGTATTATCAGGATTTCGTTAAGCACATCAAGCAGTACAAGAATCAAGACATTGCGGTCAAGGTGGTTCGCGATGCTGACACTTTGGCATTGGCCATGCACCTGCCCGAAGAGGGAGTGATTGGCGCCTATTGCAAAACCTATTTGCCCGACTATTTCGAATTGGAGACCAAGGAATACACCTTCTTCGAAGCCATTCCAGCCGGTTTCCTCAAGACCTTCGATGGCCTCTCTGACTATTGGAAGCAAGTCAAGCTCATCTTCAACCCCAAGACAAAGGCATACGAGAGCGTAGGCGGTTTCATCTCCATCGGAAGCATTTTCCCAGACCAGTGGAATTGGAGCATCTTCTGGCGCATGACAGCATTCCTTTCCATTGCTCTCGCAGTGATGAACATCCTGCCCATCCCAGCATTGGACGGTGGACATATCCTCTTCCTGCTCTTTGAGATCATCACACGTCGCAAGCCCTCCGACAAGTTTATGGAAGTGGCTGAAACGGTAGGACTCATCCTCGTTCTGGGATTAATCATCTTGGCCAATGGCAATGATATCATCAAATTGTTTAAGTAAAAAAATATCATTCTGAAAGACAAAGGATTAGGAAAGTCTGTCAAAAATTAATTTGGTTGGATAGATACTATTTTCGTAAATTCGCGGTTTCAATCGCAGCAAATCATCTGAATTGAAGAAGAAAATTACACATATTGCTCTTTTGCTTGCCATAATGCTGACGACCGCATTTGGGGTCCAAGCACAGCAGGCTCCTATCTTTACCAACTACTCAAATTCGTATGCTTACGCTAATCCTGGTTTCGCCGGCATGAGCGAAGGCATTAATTTGCTGGGACTCTATCGCCAGCAGTGGATGGGTTTCCTTGATAATGATGGCAATGAAGTGGCACCTAAGACTTTCCTTCTGACAGGCGACATGCCTTTCCGCAGTCTTCACGGTGGTCTCGAGTTCTCCGTGATGAGCGATAAACTTGGTTTTGAGAACAATGTCAATATTGGTTTGGGCTATTCTTTCCATGTAGACTTGGGCGGTTCCACCCTTGGCATCGGCGTAGCGGGCACATTGCTCAACCGTACCGTCAACTTTTCCCAGTTGCACCCGAATCAGGAAGGCGACCCACTCATTTCAGGTTTGGGCGAAGAGAGCGACATGTTGTTTGACTTCAACGTGGGTTTGTTCTATCAAGTCTCCGAGTCGTTCTATTTTGGCATTTCCGTTGTTAACGTGCTAGAAAGCATGGGCCACGCGCTCAACGACAACAACACCAGCAGTGCCAGTTTCACCACCGATCGTACTTTCTATGCCGTGGCAGGTTATCCCTTCCAATTCGAAGACATTCCATACCTGACTTTTGTGCCTTCAGTGAGCGTGATGAGCGATCTTGCCTCTACGCAGTTTAACGCAAGCGCTCGTGTGATATACAACAATTTGTTCTCTTTGGGTGCCAATTATCGGTTCCAGGAGTCGGTCGGCCTGATGGCAGGTCTCACTATCAAGGATATCACGCTGGTTTATTCATACGACATTAATACGATGGGTTTGGGTGTCCCAGGCTCACATGAGATAGGATTGAGTTATTGTTTCAAGCTCGACTTGGACAGAACTCCGAGAGACTACAGGAGCGTCAGATACCTGTGATTTTGGGCAAAAGATTGCGCGTTTCGGATGGTGATAGGTGTGGTTGAGCGAGGAAAAATTGGAAAAAGTCGAAAAAAAATGAGGCGCAAATTATAATATTTTCTAATTTTGGCGGTTTTTAATTGGTAACGTAACCCCAAAAATCGGTGGTTAGAAAGAGAAATAGAGAAATAAATAAAGATAGTAATCATATCATTGTCAAGAAGATGAAAAGACTATTGTTCGTATTTTCCGTGGCGCTGCTGCTCACAGCCTGCGGCAACTCAAATCAAGGTGAATTGGTTGGAGTGAGAAAGTCTAACAAGACTTTCAACCAACCCGACCCCTATGGGATGGTCTTTGTCCCGCAAGGCAGCTACACGATGGGTGTAGGTGGTGAAGACATCACGGGTTCCTACCTTAATGAGCCAAAAACGGTTTCCGTGTCGGCCTTCTTTATGGACGAGACTGAAATCACCAACAATGAGTATCGCCAATTCGTCAATTGGGTCAGAGACTCCATCGCAAGAAGGATTCTTGCTGACAATTTCCCCGACAGGTTCGCCATCACCGAAAGCAAAACAGGTGAGGTGTATGATCCGCCGAGGTTGAATTGGAAGGAAAAACTGGATTGGAACAGTAAAGAACAAGAAATTCGTGAGGCTCTCGAGCCGATGTATCTCCCTGAACACGAGAGATATTTCCGCAGAAAGGAAATCGACACGAGAAAACTCTATTATTCCTATTTCTGGTTTGATATGGTGGCGGCCGCCAAGAAGGATTTCTCCGACGGCAAGTTGGTAGAGAACGACTATTCGATTGGCGAGGCCGATGCCGGCATCAATGTCGACCGCAAGGGTGCTTGGTCGAACCGTAAGCAAGGCTACAGCGACCGTTCGGTGTATGCCCGTGCAGAGGTCATCAATGTCTATCCCGACACCCTGTGCTGGATTCATGACTACAGCTATTCATTTAACGACCCGATGACGGAGAAATACTTCTGGCATCCGGCCTACGACAACTATCCGGTGGTGGGTGTCACATGGCAGCAAGCCCGTGCGTTCTGCGTGTGGCGCACCGAGTTGCTCAACGCCTACCTGCGCACCAAGAAAGATGTCGATCTGTCAGAGTTCCGTCTGCCCACCGAGGCCGAATGGGAATGGGCTGCTCGTGGCGGCAAGATGCTGAATCCCTATCCGTGGGGTGGTCCTAATGCCAGCAACGCCAAAGGCTGCTTCTTGGCCAACTTCAAGCCGAGAAGAGGTAACTACTTGGCCGATGGTGGTCTGCGTACCCTCGTGGTGGGTTGCTACCCGCCCAATGGTTGGGGTCTCTACGACATGGCAGGCAATGTGGCCGAATGGACCAACACGGCCTACGATCCGAACTCGTATAACTTCACTTGGGACATGAACCCCAACTACACCTACAATGCCAAGGCTGACGACCCGCCGGTCATGAAGCGTAAGGTGGTGCGTGGCGGTTCTTGGAAAGACGTCTCCTACTATATGCAAGTCACAACCCGCGACTATCAGTATCAGGATACGGCCAACTGCTACACTGGCTTCCGCTGCATCCAACCTTATTTGGGTCGTAACAAGGGCGATAACCCGAGAATGTCGAGGGTCTATAGATAACCAAACCAAACTTAGCAAACAACAAATAAAAAATAATCGTTAAATCAATTAAAAATCAATTGTCATGGCAAAAAAAGAACTTGGTAAATTCCAGAAATTCCTTGCATCAAAGAAGTATAAAACCTTTATGGGTTACCTCTACGGTTGGGGTGCCTCTGTGGTTATGATTGGTGCTTACTTCAAACTGACTCACATCCCCGGTGCAGACTTCATGTTGGCCCTCGGTCTGGGTATCGAAGCCCTCATTTTCTTCATGTCGGCCTTCGAACCTCAACATGTGGAGTACGCTTGGGATAATGTTTTTGTTGAACTCGAGGAAGACTGGGATGGTAAAACCAAAACGCAGTTTGCCACTACAGGTTCCACTGCAAAGGGCGGTGCTCCCGTTTCTGATGTTGAAGAAGCCATGCTGAGCAAGATGTTCGAAAAGATGAACGTCAGCGAAGACACCTTCAAGAAGTTGGGTAGAGGCATCGACAGACTGGCTGAGAACGCTGGTCAGATGGCCGACATCTCGAATGCTATGGCTGCCACCACCAACTATGCCAACGCTATGGATCGCGCCACGAAGTCTATCTCTGACTTCTCGTCTGCCTACGTTGAGACCAACCAGAAACTCTCTGACTCGTTAGGCAAGCTCGATTTCAGCGCCCTTGATGCCAACACCATTAAGAGGGTGGCCAGCAGTATGCAGTCGCTCAACTCCATCTATGAGTTGCAACTGCAAGGTGCCGAGCAGACTTCTGCCGCCAGCAAGAAGTTGACCGAAACTATGAACAAGTACATGGATAACCTCAACGCTTCATCACAGAATGCCGGCCAACTCAACCAACAGTTGACCCAGTTGTCGCAGCGCTTGACCGCCCTGAACAACGTCTATGGTGGAATGTTGTCAGCAATGAATATCAAGGCATAATTCTACTCAAAGCTATTGTTTAACTTAAAAAAGGAGTAAGAACTATGTCAGGCGCAAAAGAAACCCCAAGACAGAAAATGATCGGTATGATGTACCTGGTCTACACTGCCTTGTTAGCCATGAATGTCTCGAAGGACATCTTGGATGCCTTCGACACAGTGAACAGTGGCGTTCAGACCACGAATATCACCCTTTCGAATCAAATTGACCAAAAATACGCTGCCTTCGCAGATCAGGCAACAAAAGATGCCAAAGCCGTACCGTATCTGGAAAAGGCCCAGGCATTGAAGGTGGAAGCCGACAACCTCATCAACTACGTCGAAGCCCTGAAATGGGATTTGGTGAAGAAGATCGAGGAAAAAGATGCTGCTACGGCTCTGAATGACGGTCTGCTGAAATCGGCTGATACCCTCGTCAATGGTCGTAAGATGTACGACATTAACACCTCAAAGGTCAAGTCGAGAGACAACTACAACAAGCCTACCGCCTACATGATGGGCGAACCCGAAGGCAATGGCAAGGCTTTTGAACTTTCAGAAAAGATCTGGCGTTTCCGTAAAGAAGTTTTCAAGACCATCGGTCCAGAGCATATCCATGAGGTGGGTTTGATGACCGACAGTATCTTCAGTGGCAATAAGGACGATTTGGGCAATGCACAGGTGAAAGAATACGAAGTCAAGGTTGACACGGTTACCTTTAAGTATTATGGTGCCAAGATTGACTATGCCCCCGAGTCCGCTGATGCCGTGCAGAAAGGTTGGGAGTATCACAACTTCCATCACACGGTGTTGGTTGCTGATGTCACCCTGCTCAACAAGCTGATTTCCGATGCCCAGACCGCCGAGTTGAATGCTGTCACCCAACTGATGCAGAACATTCACGCACAAGACTTCACCTTTGATGAAATCGGTGCCAAGGTGTTCGCTGAGAGTGGTTATCTCCTCTCTGGTCAGACCTATAAGGCACAAGCCATGGTGACTGCATGGCAAAACAGTAGAATCACTGCCATGGTGAGTCTTGATGGCGGCGCTCAGAAAGAATACACCAGCGATGCTCAAGGTGTGATTAACCTCGAATATAATTGCGGTGTTGGTAACCATAGATACAATGGTACCATCAAGATGCTTGACCCCAAGTCGGGAGAAATCAAAGACTATCCGTTTGAGAACACCTTTACCGTGGCTCCGCCTGCGGTGAGCGTGTCGGCCACCAAGATGAATGTGGTGTATCGTGGTATCAACAACCCGATTGCTGTCGGCGGCGGTGTCGGTGGCGAAATCAGTGCCACTGCTAGCAGCGGTTCTTTGACCAGAACGGGCAACGGTACCTATAACCTGCTCCCGGGTGCTGCCGACGAGGTGACCATCAGCGTCAGTTCGGGTGGTTCCAGCCTCGGTAGCATGAAATTCCGCGTGAAAGACCTGCCCAAGCCTACGGCCCTTATTCGTAACGTCCAGAACGGTCTCGTTTCGAAGAGCGCTCTGCTTGCCGCCAACCGTGTGGAAGCCGAGATGAAGGACTTCGACTTCGAAGGCGTCAAATACGATGTGGTGGGTTATACCTTCCGCTATAAGACCAAGAGCGGTACCACCAAGGAAGCCAAGGCCAATGGCGGTGCCTTCACCGATGAGATGAAGACGGCCATCAGCGGCTCCAACGTCGGCGACACCTTCCTCTTCACTGCCATCCAGGTGCGCGGTAACGACGGTAAGGTCAAGACCCTCGAAACGCCTATCGGTGTTGAAATCAAGTAAACAATTTAAACTCTTATAAAATGAAAAAGACACTTGTTTCCATGTTGACCCTTGTGGCGCTCTTCGGCAGTCTGTGCCTCAATGCCCAGACCACTGAAATAAAGCCAGTGAAGAACAGCATCCTTTCAGGTCAGCAGCAAATCATGAACGAAAAGGCTCCTTCGCCGCTTCCAGTCATCGACGAGTCGAATGTGATGTGGAAGAAGACGGTGATTAGGGAAATCGACTTCCGTCAGAAGATCAATCAAGTGTTCTACTACCCGATCAATCCGACCGAGGACTGGAGAAATCTTATCACGGTGATTTACGATGGAATTAGGGAAGGATTAGTTGTATATCGTGTCGAGAACAACATTGATGATATGGTGAATCCAATGTTCCAGGCTGATTTTGAAAAAGAAAACACGAAGATTGGCGATCCGCCGGTCATCTGGAAAGATGGCGAGGAAGTGCCCAATGAGATCGAATTTAAGGACCGTATGATTAATGTGACTCGTCTGCGTATTAAGGAAGACTGGTACTTCGACAAGAAATTGTCGCAGTTCCTTGTCCGCATCATCGCTCTCGGTCCCATCGTCGTCGACGATGATGGCGGTCTCTCGCAGGTGTGTTGGATTCCCTATGACGAAGAATGGAGGGGTGTGCTGGCCAAGGCATTCTGCTTCAACCGCAACAACTCGGCACAGCGTCGCACCTACGACGAAGTCCTTCAAAAGCGTATCTTCGACAGCTACATCATCAAAGAAGAGAACGTTTACGACCGTTACATCAACTCCTATGCTTTCAATATCGATGCTCTCTACGAATCGGAGCGCATCAAGAACGAAATGTTCGACTTCGAACAGAGCCTCTGGGAATATTGATGGTTTGCCAATGACAATGAAAAAGGACGCTGTACGGCGTCCTTTTTTTGTTGTCGCTTCGCGTCATTGCGAGGAGGAACGACGAAGCAATCAAGAATACGCCCTGGATTGCTTCTTCCGTTTTCACGGAATGATGCCTCGCAATGACGCAAAGCGTGTCATACAACAAAAAAAGCAGCAGAGTTTCTGCTGCTTTTTGTCGGAGTGGCCCGACTCGAACGGGCGACCGCTTGCACCCCATGCAAGAATGCTAGCCAACTGCACCACACCCCGATTGCATGTCAATCTTGCGATTTGCGGGTGCAAAGATACGAATGTTTTTTGAATTGATGTCCACTTTCCGAAAAAAAAGTTACCTTTGCACAAAATAACTCTAAATCCTAAACTCTAAACTCTAAACTGAACAGAATGGAACATATTGAATGTCTGATAATTGGTTCTGGTCCTGCGGGCTATACCGCAGCCATTTATACCTGTCGCGCTGATGTGAAAACCGTCGTCTACGAAGGCATGCAACCTGGTGGACAACTCACCCAGACCACCGAAATCGAGAACTTCCCTGGCTATCCTAAAGGGATCAATGGTCCTGATATGATGGAGGACATCCGTCAGCAGGCCTTGCGCTTCGGCGCCGAGATTCGCGAAGGCGAAGTCATGGGCATCGATGTCAGCCAACGCCCCTTCAAGGTGACGACGGAATACGATGGTGAACTCTTGGCCGACTCCATAATCGTCTCCACTGGCGCAGCTGCCCGTTATCTGGGTCTGCCTACCGAAGAGGAATTCAAAGGCGGTGGCGTGTCGGCTTGTGCCACCTGCGACGGCTTCTTCTATAAGGGGAAGGATGTCGCTGTGGTTGGTGGTGGCGACACCGCCTGCGAAGATGCCACCTATCTGGCCAAACTTTGCAACAAAGTGTATCTCATTGTCCGACGCGATGTGTTGCGCGCCTCCAAGGCGATGCAGCATCGTGTGCTCAGCACGCCTAATATTGAAGTGCTGTGGAAGCACCAGACCAAGGAACTCTTTGGCGAGCAGCAGGGTTTCATGAAGAAACTGAAAGGCGCCGTCCTATATCACAGCGACACTAAGGAAGAGCGCACCATCTATGTGGATGGTTTCTTCGAGGCCATAGGTCACACGCCCAACACCGAGCCTTTCAAGGGCATCCTCGACATGGATGAGGAAGGCTATATCATTACCAAGCCCAAGTCGACGGCAACCAATGTGGAGGGCATCTTCGCTTGTGGCGACTGTCAGGATCGCATCTACCGTCAGGCCATCGTGGCTGCCGGTACGGGAGCCATGGCAGGTATCGAGGTGGAGAGGTTTTTGGCAGAGAATAAATAACTAAACGAGATGGAAAAACAGTTCGGCCTCACCCCCAAGCCCCCTCTCCATGGCGGAGAGGGGGAGGAGTCTTCTAGGCACTTGGGGGTGATCCGCAACCAGAAGATTAACCCGAAAAAACTAGAGCTTGCGAGACAATTTCGCAAGAATCCAACAGAAAGTGAAGATGCCGTGTGGCAAATGTTGCGCAATAGACAGATTAGAAATCTAAAATGGAGGAGGCAGCAAGTAATTGATGGGTTTATTGCGGATTTTTATTGTGCTGAACTAAATGTCGTTCTGGAAATTGATGGATCAGTTCATGATGCTGAAGATGTTAAAGAATACGATGCGTACCGAACTTCGGTGTTTGAATCAAAAGGAATAAGGGTATTTAGGTTAAAAAACGAAGATTGTGATAAACAACATCTAATAGAACTAATTGAGAACATAATAAACAACACCCAATAGTTTCCCCCCCCTCTCCCCGCGGAGAGGGGATGGGGGTGAGGCAAAGATGAAACTCCAAGCTGAAGTAAATATTAAACCACTCAATCAAACCATCGCCTATGGCGACGGTTTGCTCTTCTTGGGTTCCTGCTTCGCCGACGAGGTGGGCGCACTTTGCCGTGGCTTGGGTTTCGATGCCTTGGTGAATCCTTTCGGCGTGTTGTATAACCCCATCAGCATAGCCAACGCTGTACATCGTATGGCCAATGGTAGGCCCTTTACCCACGAGGAAGTCATCCGAACGGGGGAGGAGTATTATTGCACCTTCAGCCATAACACGGCTTTTTGGCAGTCAACCGAAGAGGCCTTGCTGGAAAGTGTCAATGCCAGTCTTTTGTCGGCGCACAAGCATTTTCAGGCTGCTCGTTGGGTGATTGTTAGTTTTGGGACCTCTTGGGTGTATCGTTCGCTGGAAACGCTTGAGGTGGTCGCCAATTGCCATAAACTTCCCGCCTGCCTGTTTGATAGGATTTGCCTTTCTGTACCTACCTCGGTGGCGGTCCTTTCTGGGATGGCCAAGATGTATCCCGACAAGCAGTTCATCTTCACCGTGTCACCCTTGCGCCATATCAAGGATGGCATGCATGGAAACCAATTGAGCAAGGCTGCCTTGCTGTTGGCCGTTGACGAAGTATGCAAGACTTTCGACAACGCGCATTATTTCCCCGCCTACGAAATCCTTTTGGACGAATTGCGCGACTACCGTTTCTTCAAGGAAGACATGGTGCATCCCACCGAGCAGGCGGTGCGTTACATTTGGGAGCGCTTTGTGGACTTTGCTATTGACCCAAAGGAAAAGCCAGCCATGAAAGCGGCTGCTGAATTGAAGCAGATGCTACAGCATAGGCCTTTGTTTCCGGAGAGTGAGGCTTTCAAGAAGTTTGAACTTATGAAAGAGGAGAAAACTGGCGAGTTGAAACGATTCTTTCCTGCAGTTTGTCTTGAAAACTTAAACTAATAAGCCTCTATATTCCAAATAATTCGTACCTTTGCCGCCCGTTTCCGTGACCGCGGAACGAAATAATCCATATTAATACATATTTAAATGACTGAAAACGAAAGATCTGGCAAGCGTCCGCGCACCAGAAAGCCTGCTGAAGAAGAATTCCAGCAGAGAAGGTCCTTCAAGTTCTATCACCGTGACGGTGACGAAGGAGGACACGAAGAGAGAGGATTTGGCGACAAGCCGAGAGGTGAGCGCCGATTTGATGACGAACGTGGTGACCGCAGGTTCGGCGAACGTAAGTTCGGTGACCGTCCCCGCCGCCGCTTCGATGACGAAAATCGCGGTGAAGGCCGTCGTGACGACCGTCCGCGCCGCAGATTTGATGATGATGAGCGCCCGCGCCGTCGTTTCGACGATGAGCGTCCGCGTGAGCGCCGTTTCCATGATGACGACCGTCCGCGTGAGCGCCGTTTCCATGATGACGACCGTCCGCGTCGCCGCTTTGACGATGATGACAGACCCCGTCGTCGTTTCGATGATGACAAGCCGCGTGAGCGTCGTTTCCGTGACGACGACCGTCCGCGCCGCAGATTTGACGATGAAGACAGACCCCGTCGTCGTTTCGATGACGACAAGCCGCGTGAGCGCCGTTTCCGTGACGACGATAGGCCGCGCCGCCGCTTTAACGATGACGACCGTCCAAGACGTCGCTTTGATGAAGACCGTCCCCGTGGTGGTCGCCGCTTTGACGACGATGACAGACCCCGCCGCCGTTTCGACGACGAAGAAGAGCCGCGCCGTGGTCGCAAGGGTTATGTTCGCGAGAAAGACCCGCTGTACGACCGTCCGAGAGCTACTGGCGAGATTCGCCTCAACAAATATTTGGCCGACTGTGGCATTTGCTCACGCCGCGAAGCCGACGACCTCATCAAGGCCGGTTGCGTGATGGTGAACGACGAAGTGATTACTACGATGGGCTATAAGGTGAAGACCACGGATAAAGTGGTGTACGGTGGCCAGACCCTCAACCGCGAGAAACTGCGCTATCTGTTGCTCAATAAGCCCAAAGGCTATATCACTACCAGCGATGACCCGTATGAGCGCGACACCGTGATGGAACTCGTCAAAGACGCATGCCACGAGCGTATCTTCCCCGTGGGCCGTCTCGACAAGCAGACTACAGGCCTTTTGCTGTTCACTAACGATGGCGACCTGGCCAAGAAACTGACCCACCCGAGCAGTGAGGTGCCGAAGCTCTATCACGTGATCCTCGACAAGCCCTTGACCAAGAACGACATGCTGCGCATTTCCGAAGGCATTGAACTTGACGATGGTCCCATCGCCGCCGACAGCATCGCTTACGATCAGGATGATGACAGCAAGAAGAGTGTGGGCATCGAGCTCCATTCGGGCCGCAACCGCATCGTGCGTCGCATCTTCGAACATCTCGGTTATGAGGTGACCAAACTTGACCGCGTAATGTTCGCAGGTCTTGACAAATACAGACTGCCTCGTGGCGAATGGCGTTTCCTTACCGACCTCGAGGTGATGAACCTGAAGAAGATTTGAACTTGAACGATATCACAAGACAGTTCATCAGGGAAAACCTGAATGCCGATGTGCCGACGCTCGCCTTGAAAAAGGCGCCCGTCGGCACTGACGTTTCATTGGCGCTGCGACAGATTGCTGCAAGACAACTGCTCCAAAAGAAGGTGCCCCAATGGGCCGAAAACGAAGACCTGCTTTTTCCCGCCCATGTCTCCATTGAGCAATGCTCGTCGGAAATTGCTGCTCGATATAAGGCCAACCTATTGGAAGGACAATCTTTCGTGGATTTGACTGGTGGTTTGGGTATCGACACTTACTATTTATCACAGCATTTCCAGCAAACCGACTATGTAGAGCGACAAGTTGAACTCTGTGACTTGGCAAGGCATAATTTTGATGTCTTGCATGCTGATATTCATGTGTGGAATGAAACGGCTGAAGCGTATCTGGACCATTGCGAGCATAAAGATTGTATTTTTATTGACCCCTCACGAAGGGATGCGCATGGACGCAAGACAGTTTCCATCTCAGACTGTACGCCCGACGTGGCAACCTTGCAGGATGTGTTGCTCGAAAAGGCAAATACGGTATTGGTGAAACTGTCACCGATGCTTGATATTAATGAGGCCTTGAAAGCGTTGCGTCATGTGAAGGAAGTGCATGTGGTGGCCGTTGCCAACGAATGCAAGGAACTGGATATGGTTTTGGAGCGAGACTATCAAGGAGAGGTCCAGTTGGTTTGTGTCAATTTGTCAACACATCAGCCCGAGGTTCGTTTTGCCCTTGAAGAAGAAAGGAACTGTACGTGTAAAATGGCGGATGGAGTGTTGAATTACCTCTATGAGCCCAATCCCGCGGTGATGAAAGCAGGTTGCTTCAAGTTGCTGACCACCCATTTTGGTGTTTTAAAACTGCATAAAAACAGTAACTTATATACATCTGAGCAATTGTTTTCTGACTTCCCTGGCCGTGTCTTCGTGGTAGAGGGTTGGGCACTCTATAATAAAACGGCAAAGCAATCCATTCTTTCGGATGTGAACAAGGCAAGTATCGCGGTGCGCAATTTCCCGCTCTCTGTGGCGGAGTTGCGAAAGGCATTGAAAATCGGAGATGGCGATGAGGTCTATCTGTTTGCTACTACTTTGAAAGGAGAGCGGAAAGTCATCATACGCACAAAAAAAACCGCCTCTGGCGAAGCGGTTTCTTTTGGTTCTTAACAATTCAACCCTCATCTTTTGTCGGGGATGCCAAACTTAATCCACCAAGTTTGGTCATATCTGCTTTTAACAGCCTTTTTCACCGTGAGTGTCCTGCCTTTCAGCGTGTTCAAGGCCTTGTGAGCCTCGTCGCTTTTCTTTTGCATCTCATCGCGAAGCTTGTCGATCTCGGCGGAAAGGGCCTCCAAACGCTTGCAGTCTTCCTCTAGTTTCTGCAACACGCTTTCTTCCACGCCAGCGTCGCGGCCAAGGCGTTGGTTTCTCTTGACCCCAGAAATGATGAGTTTTGACTTTTCGAGTTGGTCTTTAAAAATTTGGTACATAATGTTTTGAAATTTTTCTAGTCGTTGGTTCGTTTTCAAAATCGAACGCAAAGATAAGAATTATTTTTGATGATTTTTTATAAAATGTTGAAAATAAGATTATTACATTTTTAATGCCTTGATTTTCAAAGGGGTCGGCGACTTATTGAGATTTTTCAAAAATAGCGAAGACTCATTTGCGCTCGAAAACGGTGTCTTTTGTGTCTCCGTTAGGTTCCACCACCTTGAGATGGGTTATGGTGTGGTTGTTGACGTCGTCTAGCACAATGGCAGTTCGATAGTCTTTTTTCAAGGCAGTCAGCGAAATGTTGTTCATCTTTAGGCCGTCGACATGGCGGATAAAGAATCCCCAAGCGGGAAGTTCCATGTGTTGCGAGAACTCGGGATAGGCCTTGGGCATCTCGGGCACCTTGTCCAATTCATCAAGACCGACATGGGCATAATGTGGGTCGCCGCCGCCGGGGAAAATGATTTCTATGTTTTCCAAAGTAACATTCTTTATCTTGCTGTTTTTCAGTCCAATGATTCCGCATGGTGATATATTGCGTGGCAAGTCTTCAATGGGACCTTCATATTCGTAGCCGGCATCGGGCTTGGAGGCAGCCACTTCGCAGTAGAGGTTTCGGATCGTAATGCCGTCCATGAAACTCTGTTTGTCACGTCGCGACCCAACATTGAGGTAGATGGCATTGCCCACGTTGGTGGCATGGAGCGAGTCGACGAGGATGTTCTCGCAGATGCCGCCATCGACGCTTTGGATAGTTATGGCGCTGCGGTAAGTGTCGTAAACCGTGTTGTTAATAATGCGCACATCTTTGAATCCGCCTGCACCCATGGTGCCGAACTTGATACCGCTGGCGCTGCTGCGGGCGGTGCAATTCCGTACTTCTATATCTCTGCATAACTTATTGGCACTATGTGATTTAAGACAGATGGCATCGTCGCTGGCGTCGATGTAACTGTTGGTGAGCATAAAACCATCGCAGTCCACGATGTCGATACCGTCGTTGTTCCAGAAGGCAGTGCTTTGGATACGGACATTGTTGACTTTGACATTCTCGCATTGGTCGTACATGGTGACCCAATTGGCGGCATTGCGGAAGGTGACGTTGTCGACTTCTATGTTTTTGCACTCCCTGAAAATCAGCAATCTGGGACGAAAGCCTTCGCCCACGCGGTCGTTGCTCAGTTTGTCTTTCATGAGGCCTTTGTGAACGAGGTCTGTGCAGTTGTTGCCCAACTCGCGCCCTTGCCCTTCGATGACACCGCCACTGTTATAGACACCGATAAGGCGAATGTTCTCAACGCCTTCGGCGAGAATGAGTGCATGGTCGTTGGTGGCTTCGAGGCGATCGTAGTCGAAAGGATTTGTGCTGCCCACCAGCACGGCACCTTCCATCAGTTCAATAGTGACGTTCGACTTGAGATGGATGCTGCCCGTCAGGTAACGCCCTACCCAGAAACGCAGGGTGCCGCCGCCTTGTTCTGCAATCCAGTCTATGGCGAATTGGATGCTACGAGTATTCATGGTCACGCCATCACTGCGGATGCCGAACTTCGAGGCGTTGTAAGTGGGTTTGGGCTCTTGCGCTTGCGCAAAGGCAGTCAGTAAGACCATACAGAGGGTTAAGAGGCGTTTTTTCATGTTGTTTGTTTCTGTTTGTTAATGACTTCTTTTTTTGGCGTCATCGCGGACTCGATCCGCGATCTCCCAAGCAAAGGGTATGTCGTTCAGTTGAGGGTATGTCGTTTCCTTTGTGTTGACGGTCGGCGATGGAGTATAGTATCTCGGTGTACAGCCTTACTGGTCCTATCATCCCCATGGGTTGCAAGGGTTGATCTCGTTTGGGATGGTTGACATAAATCCAGGTGGTGGGGTTGTCTTCTCGACTCAAGGTCTTGAGGTAGTTGCCCATAGTGGTGGTGACACGGACTTCAAGGTCGTTTTTTCCGTCTTTGAGGTATTTGCTAATGTCGTAAATCCTTCTTCCATAATATTGGATGCCGACAGATTGTCCGTTGGCCAATACCTCGGAAATACCTTCCACCAGCCCTAAATCAAGGATCGTAGAGACATTGCGTGCAACGTCTACACCTCCAACAATGGTCTTGCGATACACAATAGTTCCGCAGAAATGTTGGTGCTCCTCGCTATCCTTCAGGTCAAACAAGGTGTCGAAATGGACTATGGTGGTGTCGTGCAAGAGACTGTGGCACAGTTCAACGTCCCAATCGCCAGACAGGTCGACAGCGGTCATTGTTTTTATTGTTTGATGCAATGGTCGCCATATCGGTAGGTCAATAGGTTTTGTCCTTTCAAACACGACAAGCACCGACTCGACAGGACCCAAATCAAAGGTGTAGTTGCCGTCCTCTTCCAAAGGCAAGGCATAGCGTTCACCTGTCAGCAAGTCCCAGACCTGCGGTTGCTTATTATGCGTCAAAGTCTTGTCGAAGGTGATTTTGGTCTGGTGCGCGTTATAGCGGTGGCTGTTGCTAATCAGAATCATCTCGCTGCCGTCGTCGGTGGTATAGCGGTTTTGCATCACGAAAAGGTCTGGCTTGTCGATGTCTAAGTAATGGGGCAAGTTGTGTTTGTGCATTAGACTGTCATACCAAGGGATGAAGTTCTCTTTTGGTGGTTCTACGAAAACAAATTGTTCCTTGTGCTGCATCACCTTGTCCATAGTGGTTTTCACAAGGGAGTCGTTCCTTTGATGGTTGCCAGGCCTGCCCAACGATTGGTACGGTATGGTGTCTATGCATACAATCTTGCCTCCTGTCTCCACAAAACGCAGCAATTGCTCGGCGGTCTCGGGATGCAGACTCTCCACATCAATCAGCATCAACGTGCTGTATTTCCGTTGGTTAAAGCAAAGGTTGCCTTTCTTAATGATTGATTGGTTGATGATGTTTTCGCTCATATAATCGACGCCGCCACCGCATTTGTTGATGGCTTCCCAAACCATGGTCTTGTATGGGGCGCGAGTGGTGTTTGGGAAGGGTTCGTTCTGCATTCCAATGGTGCTCCACATGTCGTTTTCTGGGTTAAGGATGGCGATGTCGGCATGATAAGTGCCATGCTGTAAGGCATAGGAGAGGCGTGCCTTGTAGTCGTTGTAAAGATGGAAATAGGGCCACCAGTTGTTGCGTTCACTGTAGAATGCACCATATCGCAGCCAACCTGGGAATGGCGCTTCGAGATTGGGTGAGTAGTTGAAGCCGTGGAACACGCTGTGAGTCACCCCCGACATGGCTGATTGGTCGCCACCAATCTTCAGTTGGTCGAGACCCATGTTGAAGACAGTGTAAGTGTTGGTCATCTCTTCGCAACTGACGGTGCGGTTGTCGGCAAGATGGGCGGCCGACGACACGAACTTGTTGACCATAGTATAGGCGCGGCCACGACGATAGTCGCTCTCCGACATCTCCTCTCCAGGCTTGTGGCGCAACCAGTTGGTGGTCCACGATTCGGCTTCAGGGATGTCGTAGTCCATGGCATTCTCCAAAGGATAGAAACCGCGACCATACGCTTGGGCACGTGCCTTCACGCCAAGTTGGTGACACCATGCAACGTAGGTTGCAGTGAACCGTTCTTTCATCAGTTGCGCCTTGAAATCCTCAAAGTCATAACGGGCGCGTTGGATTTCTTTCTGAAAGGTTGCGGTCACAGGCACCACGGCATCGTAGTTGAGCGCGCTGCCCATCGAACCGATTTGGAAGAGGATGAAAGGCAGATATTCCACGATGTCATAACCATATCGCTTTTGGAACTCTTCGGCCATATCGGAGGTCCAGTTGGCGCCTTCCAGTTCCATACTGTCCGTAAAGAGGGCGCGGACATGACCTTGCAGAGGACCAATCTGGGCTTCTATCTTGTCCGACATGTTATAGAGATAGCGGTTGACGACTTCGGCGTTGAAGTGGTCGAGCACTGGACCTGCCGCTCCAGGTGCGCCGTTGATGACCTCTAAGAATCCATTAATCTTCACCAAAGCGGCAAGGGTGTACTCCCCTTCGGGGATGTCAATGGTTATGATGCTATCTGTTGGGCCTTCGACCGGTCGAAGGGTCGTTATCATGTCAATGCCCTCATCAATGCACGTAGCAGGATTTGGATAAAGCTTCAGCAGCATCAATTCCTTGGTGTTGCCCTTATATGGCGAACTCACCTTGGGCATGGCTTTTTCACAAAGGCTGTCGAGGATGATAGTGAGGGTAGTAGGTCCCGTCACCGGTTCGGCATAATTGACCACGATTTGGGCTCGTTCGTCTTCTTTCAGGAACTCGGCGCCGAAGGGCCAGCCTGAACCTACAAGGAGGTCACACGTCATATCCAAGGAGTCTGCTTCGCCGAAACAGACTTTTAGCATATCAATCCATTCTGGACTGAGCCATGGAAGGGAGGTCTTGCCAAGACTGTCACAATAAGTTGGGAAGGCAATGGGGTTGATTTCTACTCCGCCGATGCCAGCTTCTTTTAGGAGACGCAGTTCGCGCACCAACTCGTCGGCTTCTACCTTGTCGCCGTTCCACCACCAACGCACAAAAGGGCGGTACTCCGAGGTGGGATGCCGGAACTCGGTGTACAATTGTTCCGTGCCATTCTCGTTGTTTTGTGGATGGCAATGGCAGAGGAGGAGGGCGATGGCGATGAGTAGCAAAGGCAGTACTACCCGTTTCATGGACAAGAATGTTTTATTGATGCAGCGAAGATAGAGAAAAAACTCGTACCTTTGCACCCCAAATAGGTATTTGAGTATGTTCGCCCTCTTCAAGAAAGAAATCAGCAATTTCCTCAGCTCGTTGATTGGCATCATGGTTATCGTGGTGTTTCTGCTCATCACAGGCCTGTTTCTTTGGGTGTTCCAAAGCGACTTCAACGTGCTGAACTTCGGTTATGCCAACCTCGATAGTCTCTTTATCCTTGCGCCGTGGGTATTCCTCTTTCTCGTGCCCGCTGTCACCATGCGCAGTTTCGCCGAGGAGAACCGCACCGGCACCATCGAGATGCTGGTTACCAAACCCCTATCAGACTGGCAGATTATCTGGGCGAAGTTTTTGGCAGGCGTGGCGCTGGTGTTGCTGGCTCTCATCCCTACCTTTATCTATTATTTCTCGGTGTATCGCCTCGGCATGCCTATGGGCAACCTCGACAGCGGGGGTATCTGGGGATCCTATATCGGCCTGTTTCTGCTTAGTTCTAGTTTCGTCAGCATCGGCGTCTTTTGCAGTTCGTTGACCAACAACCAGATTCTGGCCTTCATCCTGTCAGTGTTCCTTTGTGGTTTCCTCCTTGTCGGTTTCGAGTTTATCTACTCGCTGTCGCTGTTTGGCAGTGTTGACTTGTTCATCCAACAATTGGGCATGAATGCCCACTACGGTTCTTTGAGTCGCGGCGTGGTCGACACACGCGACGTGTTGTATTTCTTGAGTGTGATAGCATTGTTTCTCAGTGCGACGAAACTGGTTCTCGCGAGCCGTAAATGGTAAAAGGAGGGTGGAGTAATGGAAAACAAACGCAAGAGTCTGAAAAAGAACCAAATCATTGCCTTCCTTGTTACAGTGGCTGTGGTTGTCCTCGTCAATGTTGCGGGTTCCTACCTTTTTACGCGCTTCGACTTGACCAGCGAGAAACGCTACACCTTGTCGCCCACCACAAAGGAGATCCTCAATGACCTTGATGATTATGTCTATTTCAAGGTTTACCTCGATGGCGACTTCCCGGCCGGCTTCAAGAAATTGCGTCGAGAGACCAAGGAGATGCTTGACGAGTTTCGCGCCTACTCCAAGTATATCGATTACGAGTTTATCGACCCTACGGAGAGCGGCGAAGAGTCGGAAATCATGGAGACATACAAGCAGTTGTATCAGGCGGGGCTGAAGCCTACAGACCTTAACGTACAGAACAGCGATGGTTCGTCGAAGCAGATGGTGATCTGGCCAGGCGCTTTGGTGAGTTACCGCAACAATACGGAGATTGCCATTGAGTTGTTGGAAAACCAGATTGGGATGTCGGACGACGAGGCCTTGAACGCTTCAATGCAAAACCTCGAGTTCCGTCTCATAGATGCGGTGAAGAAGGTGACGCGATTGATGAAACCCAATATCGCTTTTGTGGAGGGACATGGCGAACTCGGTGAACAAGATGTGTACGACATCACGAAGTCGTTGTCGCAGAACTATAACGTGGTCAGACTTGAGATTGACGGTAAGATAGATGCCCTTATCCACCGTACCCAGGACACCACTCGCGATGTGAGTGCCTTCCCGTCGTACGATGCCATCATTATCGCCAAGCCCACGCAGGCTTTCGATGAGCGCGACAAGTTCCTCATTGACCAATACATCATGCACGGCGGCAAGGTGCTGTGGCTTGTCGAACCCGTTTTCGCCACCATGGACAGCCTGCAGAGTCAAGAGTCGACCGTGGGCATAGAGCAGGACCTCAACTTAGACGACATGCTCTTCAAATATGGTGTGCGTCTCAACCGCGACCTGCTCCTCGACTTGACCTGCGCCGCCTTGCCCATCCGCACGGGACAGGTGGGCGGACAAGCCCGTCTGGAGTACTTCCGTTGGTATTATTTTCCCTTGCTGCAAGCGGCCTCCGACCATCCCATGGTGCGCAATATGAACGCCATCAAAGCTGACTTTGTAAGTTCGATGGACGCCACCACCTCGGCGGACGACATTGAGCAAATTCCGCTGCTTAAGACCAGCGACTACACCAAAGTGTCAGGCACACCCGTTTTCATCACCCTAGCGATGCTGCGACAACCCCCTGATCAACGGATGTTCAGTTCTAAAGGCAAAAATGTGGCCTACTTGCTGAAAGGCACCTTCACGTCGCTTTATGCCAACCGCATCCCTCAGGAGATTATGGACGATCAGGCCACCGACTTCATGGAGACGAGCAAACCGACCGCCATGATTGTGGTGGCAGATGGCGATATCATTCGCAACCAAATCGATATCAAAACGCGCAAACCCTTGTCGTTGGGTTTCGACCAGTTCACGCAAATCACTTACGCCAACAAGGAGTTCATCGAGAACTGCATTAGTTACCTCGTCGACGGAGAGGGATTGGTCGACATCCGCTCGCGTGAACTCAAGGTGCGCCTCCTCGACCCGACCAAGGTGAGCAAGCAAAGGGTAACTTGGCAGGTGGTCAATACCTTGGTGCCCATCGCTCTTATCGTCATTTTGGGTTTGGTCATGTCGTTCATCCGAAAAGTGAAATACAGTAGAAAAACGAAAGCATAAAACGCAATGAAAAAGAATAATAGAGTCGTTATCATTATCGTCATCATATTGGCAGCCATCGCGGGCATTGCCTTGGCCAACTATTTCTACCATTCGTCGGGTCCCATCGGCAAGAGTAGGAGCAAAGGTGCCGATTTCACCGTGTGGGACACCGCTTCCGTCACCAAAGTCTATCTGGCCGACCGTCGCGACCGTGAGTCATTGCTTGAAAGACAAGACGATGGCTGGACGCTTAATGGATCCTATAAAGCCCATTCCAAGCAGGTGCAGTATCTGCTTACTACCTTGTATAAGGTACGCGTCAAGATGCCTGTCTCTAGGGCAAGTCACGACAATATCGTCAAGCAGTTGGCCTCGCAAAGCACTAAGGTGGAGATCTACCAATGGGTGCCACGCATCAACCTGTTCGACAAGGTAAAACTGTTCTACCATGAGAAGCGTACCAAGGTCTTTTATGTGGGTGATGCCACTATGGATAGCAGCGGCACTTTCATGCTGATGGAAGGCGCCGACAACGCCTATATCGTCTATATCCCTAGTTTCCGCGGTTTCATCACCACGCGCTTCACCGCCAACCCCGACGATTGGCGCGACCACACCATCTTCCACGAGAATATGGCAGACATCAAGTCGGTTACTGTCGAGTTCAATGAAGATCCTGAAGGTAGTTTTACTGTTGAGAATTTGGGCAAGCACCAATACAAGCTCACACGGCTCGCTGACCACCAAGAATTGCCTTACGACACGTTGAAAGTCATCAATATGCTGTCTTCGTTTGGCGACTTGCGTTTTGAGGCCTTGTTCAACAACACGCTTCCTCAAGAACGCATCGACTCCATCACAGGTTCTCCCCATGTGCATTATGTGGTCGTGACGGACAAGGATGGTAACAAGCAGGACATGAAGACCTTCAGAAAGTTGGTCTTGAATGGTGTAACCGATATGGGTGGGGAACTTGGCGATGTGGACCGCGACCGCATGTATGCCCTCGTCAATGACGGCAAGGACTTTGTGCTCATCCAGAACTATGTCTTTGACAAGGTGCTGCACGATGTCCGTTACTACGAAGCAGGCAATCCCATACAGTTCGAGATGGGAACCGTGGAAGTTTACGAGTAAAGAACAATCTCCTATGTCATTTCGAGGCTTTAGCCGAAGAAATCTATAGGATGCGGTTTGCAGATGCCACGACAATAGTACCGTTTTTGGCAAGCATGTCATACCGGGCCTGTAAGGCGAGTGTATCTATGCTTGCTAAAACCTATTTCTTCTTCAACAAGTCTACCATCTTAAAGCTCACGTCAGAGAAGATAAGCGGTGCATAGCCGTTGCGCTCGATTTGGCGGATGGCCTCCTCGAAAAGATTGGCGATTTGTGCCAAATTGGCAGGGCTGACGAAAGGTGCGAATTTAGAGTTGAACACTTTCTCATCCTCGGGTAGCATGACGATTTCTGCCAAGTTGTTGTTGAACAACAGGGAATTGCGGATGATGCGCAAACCGTAGTCCAACAGTTCCTTCTGTTTTTCCCGCCCTAGGGCTTTGGCGTTATTGGAAAAGTCGATGAGTTCGGAATAGGCTGCCTTGAAACAGAGGCGCATCCATTGTTGGAAGGTGGTGAAGAAGAACTTGCGATCCTCGGATTCCTTCACAAAATGGCAAGCATTCAACCAGTTGCCTTCCGAGATGATGGCGGCATTGTGGGCTTGCGTATCGTCACAGTCGAGATGCGTTTTCAGTGCTTTCTCCACCTCGCTTAGTTCAATGCTCGGTATTTTGACTAAGGCTGTCCTCGACTTGATGGTGGCCAAAAGTTCTTCGGCATCTTCGGCGATGAGCAGGAAGACGGTCTTCTCAGGCGGTTCCTCAAGGAGTTTCAGCAGTTTGTTGGCTGTTTCGACGCGCATCTTCTCTGCCATCCAGATAATGGCGATCTTGTACTCGCCCTCGTAAGATTTCATGTTGAGCTTGCGCAGCAACGAGGCTGCATCGCGCACCGACATGTAGCCCTGCTTGTTTTCGATGTCAAGGAAGGAATACCAATCGTTGTCGCTAAAATAACCTTTGTTTTTCAGGGCAAACTCACGCCATTCTTCCATAAAGAGGTCCGACTCCGGATTGCTCTTGACACTTTTGGTGGTGTTGGTCGGCACCACGAAATGCAGGTCGGGATGCACCAGTTTCTGCATCTTCTGGCAGGTGGGGCACACGCCGCAACTGTCGGTCTCGGTACGGTTCGGGCAGAGGATATATTGCGCGTAGGCCAAGGCCAAAGGTAACTTACCGCTTCCGGCAGGACCCAAAAAGAGTTGGGCATGAGAGACATGGTTTTCCCTCACACTCTGTATAAGCCTTTGTTTGATGGCGGATTGGCCAATGACGTCTTTGAACTGCATGAGAGAATCACTTATAAACCATAGCGCATTCGTATTAGTGCAAACCCTTCTTCACCATCAAAATATTTCGCCTCACCTGATTCCATCAACCGAATACGATCAATGATGACAGCCTTCATTTTTTCATCTGAATCTGTATGTAGATCTATACACATGACAAATACGATGCTTTTATTACTGATTGCAAAAGTACAATTAATTTGCGGTTTTTGCAGAGTTTCGGCATAAAAACATAACTTTGTATCTGAAATCTTATATGCTCGGCAACTTCACCAGCAAAACCATTGCCATGATTCAGTTGGTGTTGGGGGAGAAGATTGTGGAGGTGAAACAATTACCCTTAGTCGTTTGCAAAAACTAACTAACTTGAAAAACGGTTTTGTTTATGACGAAATAAGAACGCTTGTTGATGGGTATTGCCAATAATGCCGTTGAAACAATTGCAGATAATTGTTTTTATCAGATTTGTTTCCAAGGGTATCAATCGTTTTCGTACCTTTGCCGCCAAAATAACGCATCACATCATGTTAAGCGAACAGGAACAAATCAGAAGAAATTCGTTGGCCGAACTCTACAAGCTCGGCATCAACCCGTATCCGCAGGCCGCGTTCCCCGTGAGCGTGTTCACCACGGACATCCTCAACCAA
>JAEEGF010909367.1_pt1 | contig 26490 bp, 23 predicted proteins | sample 9134171 | NCBI WGS metagenome assembly JAEEGF01 (sample SAMN16246542, study PRJNA631951) | gut metagenome | biome: gut microbiome; feature: rumen; material: AP-attached | host: Bos | place: Iran: Karaj | collected 2018-10 | reverse complement strand
CTAATTTAGGGGGTCAGTTCAATACGCCTCCTCTTTGTTTTTGACTGTCATAACAATTATTTGGTTTTTTAATATATGTATGGTCTTATCATGTTGGCCCAGACCTCATAGGCTGCATCAGAAAGATGAAGGCCGTCTTTCGTGTATACGTCTTTGATATAACCCGAATCATCCACCACTTGCGAATAAAGATCTACGTATATCGCGCCTCTCTCTTCTGCTATTTCGGCAATTGCCTCATTGAATGCAACGATGATTTCCGGAGTCGGATCGTCGTTTCCCGCCTCGTTTTTACTGAGCGGCGTGATGCTCATGATATACAGCTGAAAATCCCATCGTCCGATGATATCATCAACCAAAACCTTATAGTCTTCTATGCATTCATCCAAGGTGTTGTTGTCTAAAGAATTGATGCCGATCATCAGAAATACGTGTTCGGGCATGATCGTCCATAAAGTTCCCACCCGGTAGTCCAGGGCTTTGATAGTGTCAGAACATACTCCCAGATTGCAGATCGTCAGATCAGGAAATTCCTGAAAAAAGTTGCTTTTATATGTTATGCTGTCGCCCAGAAAGGCTACATCGCAATCGACTCTAAGCTGATCCAGACATCTGTCCCACCCGGTGATATAGTGTACCTGATATGGAAACGCGGGCACAGGACTCTCTGATTCGCCGCTTTCATCAGGTTCGGGAACAGGCTCTGTTTCCGATTCGATCTGATTGTTATCTTTCCTGATCGTTGCTGTCATCGATCCGATAAAAAAGCCGAGAACGAGACACAAAATCAGGATAAAACCGAATTTTATCTGCTTGTTTTTGTTCATTTAGCGGGATTCCTCCTTTGTTATTATGAATTATATAACAAACACGACACTTTTATTTCTTTTTATTCGAAGGACGGCGTTGCTTTTCCGTATTCGCTCTTAATATAAAAGAACTTATCTTGATCGAAAATTAAAAAAACTGCCGGATGATATAATGATGAAGACAGATGCGTAAAAACATAAAAGATAATAATAAATCGAAAGAGTATTTTAAAAACACAGACAACAGATTTCTGCACAAACTGTTCCGGAAAGCTGAGATTTCCTATACCGTTTCGGATATCACGAAAGCGATCGGCCCGATGATCGGCACGATGTTTATCGGTAAACATATCGGAACAGACGGCCTGACTGTCATGGGGTATGTTGCGCCGCTCATCATGCTGTTTGAACTGATCGGCACTGCCGTCAGCAGCGGTTCACGCAACAAGGTTTCCTCGCTGATCGGAGCAGGGGAACTGGAAGAAGCAGATCGGGCGTTTTCCGCTTCCGTCATCACAGGAGCGTGCCTGTCGTTATTTTCGGCGTTTCTGGTTTTTGTTTTCTGCAGCTTCGTTTCCCTGACGCTCGGCGCAAGAGATCCTCTGATCCATGAGGCGACGATGCAGTATATATACGGATATCTGATCGGCTTCCCGTTTTTTACGATGACAAGGATCCTGACGCCGTACCTGCAGATGGAAGGTCAGTACAGGCGCGTGAATGCGGTCTCTATACTGACTACGCTTATCGATATCATCGGAGACGTTTTTGTCATCTTTGTGCTGCACGGCGGAATGTTCGGGATCGGCCTGGTGACATCGCTGGGATATGTCGTTCCGTTCTTTGTTGATGCAGCTTTTTTCGCAGGCAGAAAGAACCGTTCTGCTTTCCGCTTCACCCTTAACGGCTTTTCATTAAAGCGGTGCGCAGAGATCCTGCGTCTGGGTGCTCCGGCCGGCATTGTGAAAGGCAGCAATTCCCTGGGAGGCGTTGCGATCAACAACATGCTGACTTCCATGAATCAGATGTATCTTGTGGCGGCATACGGGGTCTTCTCACAGATCACCGTGTTTTTCCGCTCATCCTGGTATGCGCCCGCAGACACCCTGCATGCGTTTGCCGGTGTCTTTATCGGTGAGGAAGACAAGGATTCACTGAAGGAAATCCAGAAGACTTCCCTGTATCATGCGCTGATCTACACCGGCATCGTAACAGTCTTCCTGTTTTCTTCGGCAGACTATCTGGCGTCTGTCTTTCTGAAATCCGGCGATCCTCAAGGACTGAGACTCACTGCGGAATGTATCCGCGTGTCATGTCTGTCTCTTCCGTTTCATTCGATCGTTTATAACTTCAATAATTACCTCATGTCCGCAAAAAAACTTCGTTTCTGCAGTTTCTACAGTTTTCTGATCGAGTGCGGAACGTTTGTGCCGACCACTTTCCTGCTGCTCCGGATCATGGGATATCATGGCGCATGGGCTTCCAAGCCTGCAAACACGCTGATACTCAGCCTGATCGCGATCCTGTACGTATCCCTGCAGGAAGGAAGAGCGTTCAGAGACAAGATGCTTCTGCTGCCGGAAAGTTTCGGTATTTCAAAAGAAGACGAACTTGCAATGACGGCCTCCTCCGCAGCCGATATCGAAGATCTCTCGCATCTGGCTGTCGCTTTTGCCCTGGATCACGGAGCAGACAAGAAACGGGCGCTGACATACGGTCTGATCACTGAAGAACTGTCAGCCGTACTGAAAGATCACAGTTTTGCGGACGGAAAGCCGCACAACATCAACGCCAGGCTGGTCGCAAAGGACGGGGATCTGATCGTCAGGGTCCGTGATGACTGCAAACCGTTCAATCTGACCGAGTATTATGAACTCATCAGAGATGAGCAGGATAAAGAAAAAGAGATCAGTCTGTCGATCATCATGAAGATGGCGAAAGATGTCAAATACACCGCTGCTTTCGGTGCAAACAATCTGATCATCCGTTTCTGAGACAGAAGATTACCACAACGTACAGGAAATAAAAAAAACATCTGCATGATATAATGATGTCGAAAACGCAGAAGAATGTTTGCCGGATATAACAAAAGCAGCAAGCCATATCTTCTGCAAAGATCATTCAAAGGAGGATCGCATATGAAAAAACTGCTTGTCCTGATGCTTGCTCTGTTCCTGGTCTGCGGCTGCAGCAGCGCAAAGAGCGAAGAGGGACCGGACAACACCACTGAGATCGTCATTACTCCGACAGAAGGAGTTGAAGAAGAGGGTGCACTCAGGTCTAATTCGACTGTCCGTACACTGACTTTCGGCGGCAATCCGGAGCGTTCGGAAATTCCGGAGATCACCCGTGAAAACAACGATTTCCTTCAGATAATCGCATACATCGAAGAAATCCTTTACGGTGATATACCGGAGGGCGCCGATTATCCGGCTGTCAAATACCTGCCTGGTGAATGGGTCTACTGCATCTGTGCCTACGAATCAAATTTCGGTGACAATTTCTATGATCTGGGATATGCGGAATTTGAATATGAAAAAGACGGAGATATCATCACCGCTACGCTTCATCCGCGTCTTTACTGGGAAGGCGATGAACTTTATCCGGAAGATGACGGCGAAACAGACGGAGCGATCTTCAGCGGAACCAGAGTCGCCGAAAACCGTTACTATGCCCTGGAAGATTATTTCTCCGATATCCTCGCTGTCTACTGCTACTACAGATATGAAGGCATGGAGTATGTGCTGGCTGAATTCTGGGTATCGGAAGAAAGCTATGCGGACGTTTTGTTCTACAGAGGAGTTCAGCAATAAAACAGAAGCAGACTGATCTGATTATGATACGATAATGATAAAGAGGTGATTATATAAAAAGAATATTATTGTGTTGCGGAACAGGCATCGCCACTTCAACAGTCATCAACCACAAGATCGAAACAGAACTGATCAAAAGAGGCTATAAAGGCGAATTCACGATCGAACAGTGCAAGCTGGCGGAAGCACCGGCAAGATCGGTCAACTTCGACTTCTGCATCAGCACCGTGCCGAGCACCCTGAAGCTCGCGTGCCCGCTGATCGTCGCAACGAACCTGCTGCTCAACAGAAATGTTGAAGAGATCTACGCCAAGATCGAAGAAGAATTAAAGAAGTAGACGGATTCAAAAAATCGAAAACAAAAAACGGGAGTCAGATATGACTCCCGTATTTATATATATTCTTATAAGGCGTGCACGAAGCCCGCTTTTATTATGCAAGACACCTTTCAATGAATGCCGTCACTCTGTCAATAAGCTCGTCTGTCCAGAATTCGTTTCCGCCGTGACCCGCTCCTTCCAGAAGGATCAGTTCCGTATCCTTGCCGCATTCTTTCAGTCTGTTGTAGACGGTCACACTGCATTTGGCGTTGACGACGACGTCTGCCGTTCCGTGGATATTCAATATCGGCGGGAGTTGAGTGTTTTCATCGATGTTGCATTCGGCGGAAAGCGCTCTGGCAAGTTCCGGATGTTCCAGAAGATTCTTTCCTCCCATGACCTGTCCTTCCGGACTGTCGGGCAGACAATGGTTGACGGTAATAGGGTTGGAATCCGGAAACATCACCGTTGAAGAACCGTAATAGTTCACAATGCCCTTCACATCGGCGCTGACACCAGGGAAGAGATTGTCTTTTGTATCATCATCTTTAATGATCCCCGCAAACAGTGCGGTATGTCCGCCGGACGAGTCTCCGGCACCGATCATCTTGTCGGGCAGGACACAGTATTCTTCGGCGTGCGTTTTCATAAAGCGGATCGCGTTGCGCATGTCCTTTGCCTGGGCAGGGAAGGAAGCGATCCCCGAATGTCTGTATTCAACGACCGCAATGACATAGCCTCTGGCTGCCAGTTTGGAAAGATTGGGGATCTTGCCGTAGACATCCTGTTTGAACCAGGCCGAGCCCTGTGTGAAAACGATGCAGGGATACTTTCTGACATCGGGTGCCTTCATCATCTGTTTCATCGATTCGATCCTGTTTGTCGGGATCAGGATCTGAAGGTGAAGTTTTGTGCCGTTAATTTCCGCATACTTGACATCATGCAGATAAGTAACACCCGCTTCCAGCCCGGTGGTAGGAAGTATCAGTGCTCCTTCCACTTGCTCTGAAAAGGGTTTGAAATCACGAAGATCGGGAAAATCGAAATCCATATGATACGTTCCTTTCTGTTCACTTTTATTTTATACTCAGAAACCCTCATATAGTATGATGATAATAAGAAAGAATATGAGGCACGAGATACTTCAAAAAGGATAACTGTCTTATGAAAAAATATGAACTGACCGTGGTCACTAACGACGGTGTAACTTATAAAATTCCTGCACGCAGCGATGAATCGATCCTGGTCGCCGTCGAACGCGCAGGGATCAAAGCGCCGTCAAAGTGCAGCAGCGGTGAATGCGGCTGGTGCCGTTCAAAACTGGTATCGGGTGAAGTCTACACACCGGAACCGACAGAACGAAGAAGGCAGTACGACAGGATCGCGAGATATATCCATCCCTGCTGCAGTTTCCCTTGTTCCGACTGCAGGATCATGATCGGCTGTGAGGGAGAAACAAGAGAAGCATGATCAGAAAGATCATCAGATTTCTTTTTCGGATCAGCAAACTTCTGATCGCACTCTTTATTCTGGCACTGGTCATTTTCACGGCGCTCTTCATCATTGCGATGATCGAATATCAGGGCGTCGGAAATTAAGAAGGGGGGTATATATGACAAAATTTCATTTCGCAGGAAGATACAACGGGGATCCGGAAAGCCTGATCACCCACGAACACGAAGAAAACCACGTTCCTTTCAAAGAAGCGCAGGACATGAATAAGCTGTCTCTGATCATGAACGGCATGGCGTTACTGATCGGTGTCGTTGTGTTTGGGATCTATTGGCTTCTCAGCAATACGCTGTTCGATATTGTCGGGGCGATCCTTTCGATCGTCGTGATGATCCCGCACGAATTCCTGCACGGCCTTTGTTTCAAGGGCGATGTCTACATGTATGAGAATCTGAAGAAGGGGATGCTGTTCGTGGTCGGACCGGGAACCTTCTCCAAGGCAGAGTTCATCTTCATGTGTCTGCTTCCCAATATCGTCTTCGGTTTCATTCCTTACATCATCTTCCTGTTTGATCATTCGCAGACGATGCTGGGAACGCTGGGTGCCTTTTCAATCGCGGCCGGTGCCGGCGATTACTACAACGTCTGGAACGCGCTGACGCAGATGCCGAAAGGGTCCAGGACCTACATGCACGGCATGAATTCGTTCTGGTATATGCCACAGTAAATATTGGAAAAACCAGTAAGAAAAGACGCGAATTAAATCGCGTCTTTTTATGATGTTTGTTTTCTGATATCAGCCCCATCTGTCGACGAGCTTGTCGACTTCTTTCAGGAATTTCTTCAGTTCGCTGTTTTTGGCGTTCTTTCGTTTTTCAATCAGACGGATCAGTTTCTGTCCTTTGTTCATCAGCTCATTGTAGTACTTGTTCTGAGAGTAGGTGTCCTGTTCCCTGTTTCTGTCTTCCTCGATCTTTTCCTGTTTTTCCGCTGCGCTTAAGACGCGTTCCGGTTTTTCCGTGGAGAGATAATCGCCTTTGATCAGATCATAGACAAATCCCGAATACGGTGCGGATGCTTTCAGTCTGTATTCTTCCTTTAGCAGTTCCGTGAATGAAGTACAGACTTCATCGTCACCGTGTACGACGAATATCTTCTGCGGTTTATCGGGATTGTCTGTCAGCCAGGAGATCAGCCCTTTCTGGTCGGCGTGGGCACTGACGTCCTGCAGCTGTATGATGTCGGCCGATACATGGATGTCTTCCTGGAAGATCCTGACGTCTTTTTCACCGTCAGCCAGTTTTCTGCCCAGCGTTCCTTCGGCCTGATATCCCGCAAGAGCGATCGTACATTCCGGTTTCCAGAGATTGTGTTTCAGATGGTGCTTGATGCGTCCGTCAGTGCACATGCCCGATGCGGAGATGATGACCGAAGGCTTTGTTGACTCATTGATCTTTTTTGATTCGTCTGCACTGACCGTTGTCCTCAAGTTGGAGAAGATCAGCGGATGATCGCCGCTGCGGATGATCTTCATCGCTTCCTCATCGTAGTATCCGAATACGTTGTCTTCAAAGATCTGTGTCGCTTCATCAGCCATCGGGCTGTCCACATAGACATCGAAGTCTTCATAGGAAATCATCTTCTTTTCAATGATCTCTCTGATGAAGTAGAGGATCTCCTGCGTCCTGCCGACCGCAAAGGCCGGGATGACGACGTTGCCTCCTCTTTTGAAAGTCGTCTCCATGATGTCGGCGAGCTGTTTCAGAGGATTTTCCGCCCTGGCGTGGAGCCTGTCTCCGTAGGTGCTTTCGATGATGACGTAATCCGTCGTTTCTCTCGGCGAGGGATCGTTGACGATCGGCATGCCTGTGTTGCCTAAGTCGCCGGTAAAGGCCAGAGTCTTTTCCTGACCTTTTTCTTTTAAAGTCAGATAGATGATCGCGCTTCCCAGAATATGTCCGCCGTCTTCATATCTGGCGCTGACGCCTTCCACGGGAGTGAAGGTCTCGCCGTATTCAATGGTGCGGAAGTGCTGCATCGTGTTTTCGGCATCCGCAACCTCATATAAAGGCTTGACCTGTTTCTTTCCGCTTCTTTTTGCTTTGCGGCTGGACCATTCCGCTTCGGATTCCTGGATGTGGGCCGAATCTTTCAGCATGACATCGCACAGCTGCGCGGTCGCTTCCGTACACCATATGATCCCGTCGAACCCGTCTTTATACAGTTTGGGCAGCAGGCCCGAATGATCGATATGGGCATGGGAAAGCAGGACGGCATCGATCTTGGAAGCAGGGACCGGAAGTTTTTCATTCACATAGACATCTTTTCCCTGTTCCATGCCGCAGTCCAGCATGATGTATTTTCCGTTTACTTCAATGACGTGACAGCTTCCCGTCACTTCATGATCTGCACCGATAAAATAGAGTTTCATAGATTTACCTCTTTATCTAAATTATACAAAACAGGAAACGATGATGTTTCCCAAGATTGACAAAACAGGAAAAAGTATATCTGTCAGTCCTCTTGTGGTACTCTAAATATAAGAATCAGACTGACATATCGATCATAAAGGGGAACAGGCTATGGCTCACGATGTATTCATCAGTTATTCACACAAGGACGGAAATGTTGCACAGGCGATCTGTGCGAAACTGGAAGAACAGAAGATACGCTGCTGGTATGCGCCGCGCAACATCCAGGCCGGAGAGGAATGGGCTTCATCCATCATGAATGCCTTAAAGGCGACAAAGATCATGGTCCTGGTATTCACCGACTATTCCAATGCGTCCGTACAGGTCAAAAGAGAAGTCGACAACGCTATCAACAACGGCGTCACCGTCATTCCTTTCAAACTGACAAAAAACGATCCTTCCGGAGGCATGGAGTATTATCTTTCCACACTGCACTGGCTCGATGCCATGAACAAGCCGATGGAAGATGCGATCGACGACCTCTACATCATGATCAGGAATATCCTGGACGGCAAGAAGATCGGCGGTGAGGAAGACTGGCGCAAAAACAAGAAGGGCAGGTTCACATTGACGAGACAGGCAGTCATCAAGATCCTGATCTCTCTGCCGATTCTGCTTATGGGCATCCTGTTCGTCTATATCTTCTTTGACAATCCGGCATTCAACAACACAGTCCCTGTAGCCGTGGGCGGTTTCGGTCTGGCCGGAATTATAGCCGGTATCTACCTGATCGCCAGTGTCTTTGTGAAAAACAAAGGAAAGAAGTTCTGGTTTTCCTGTCTTGTCATCTGTTCACTGCTGATCATCCTGTCTGTCGTCAGGGCCATTATGCTGGAAATGAATTCCCCGGCCGACATGTCGATCGTGGCAAAGAGCCAGGAAGAATCGATGAATATGGCGAATTTTGCCACGGCCGTCTACGATGAGAAAGGTACGGTCTATTATGCGGACTATGTGGGCAATGAGAAAGGCGTCTACAAGTCTTCCCTGAAAGACTTCTATGAAGGGAAGGAAGGAACCTGTCTGGTCTCCGGAAGCGACGCCGACTATCTGACGCTGTCAGGTGATGGAAAACTGGTCTTCAGGGAATACGGCGACAAAGCCCGCAAACTCTGTGTCTATGATCTTGCGACAGGAAAGATGAAGGTCTTGAGAAGAACGGATACCGGAAAGTATTATGCGAACAAAGACTGGATCCTGTATATGAAATACAGCGGCACCGCCAGTTCCTACATGATCACGACCGACGGCAGTTATGAGACGGGTTTTGTCGACGAAGAGATCGACTTCCTTTATGTCTACAAAGGAGTTCCTTATTTCCTCAATGTCAACGGCGAACTGAGCGCTCAGAGCTTCAGCAACCGCTCCCTGATATCACCCTTTGTCCAGAATCTGTTTATCATCTACGATGATGTGATCTATTACTGCGGCCTCAACGGATCAGGCATTTATAAAGCAAGTCTGGATGATACTTCAGCGGAAACAAAGATCTCGAACAGCGCAGCCATCGGCATGATCGTTCATGACGGGTACCTATACTTCATCAACTACGATCAGAACTGTTCGCTGTACAGACTGTCTCTGAGCACCGGCGAAGAGGAGCTCTTTGACAGGAGGTCCTTCAGTTCCGTCAACATCATCGTCGACTGTCTCTATCTGTATGAGGTGGACAAAGGATATGTCAGGCTTATGCTGAAATAAATATTTTTGAAAGAAACGTTTGTTGTATATTTTTATAGGAAATAAAAAACAATAACGGAGGTATTTGTTATGAAAATGAAAAAATATCTGCTGCCGATACTGATCGCGCTGTGCCTTGTGCTGAGCGGGTGCGAAGAAGGAAACAAGCCCGCAGCCGGAGTCGACAGCGAGAAAGCCATGGAGAATTTCCTGAACAAGCTGGATGAAGGAAATTATGTCATGGAAGCAAAGGACTACCTCAGGACTACGGTATCTTCCAAAGATCAGGTCGTCTTTGAATATGCTGAGGACATGTACACTGACTTTGCGGTCATGAGTCTGAACAGCGAAGTCTTCCAGGGAGTTCTGGACGGCGATAAAGTCGATGAGATCAGATTCGTCTGTGACGGACAGGCCATCGACGCCGCAAAGAAGAAACTGCCCAATGCCTGGATCGATCTTTCAGGCGGAAACATCTGGAACCTCTTCTACAATATCCAGGAAGAACCGCTGAAATTCGTTTCCTATGACGATTCTCTCAAGCAGAACGTCCTGGCGCTTGTCGGATACGGCGAGAACCTTCTGCGTCTGATGCATGAAGTATATCTGGAACTGGACAGCGAAGATCCTTCCACTGCTCGCATCCAGGCAGAGATGGATGAAGACATGGTTGCCCGCATCTCTCCAGATGATGTCGATATTCAGATCACCTTCGGCAGTGCCCAAAGCAATCCGGCTGCCGATGCCTGGCTGAACAATCCATCCTATCCCGAGGCAAGAGACGGCTGGAACGAAACGGATGAGTTCATCTTCAATTCCGTCTTCCTTCCCGGTTACGGATTAGAAGCAATTCCGTTCCCGACATCTTCCAGCTATGCGCTCACCGTTGATGAAGAAAACTTCGTCATGGATGATGAAGTATATATCCGCGATTCCCACGCAAGCAAGCAGGACATCGCGGACTATGCCGCAAAACTGATCGCAGAAGGATTCAGTGAGGTCAAGGAAACCGCCGAAGACGGAAGCGAGAAGACTTACTACCGCAAGCTCTTGAGAGAAGCATACAAGTGCTACTCATCTATCTGTCTGGAATACAACGACGGTATGGACCTGACCGCAAAGAAATATTACGACTGCCCGGCCTATGATAATCTTGACGACATCAACAAGGTGATCAAGGCAGCCGCTTATCCGGAACTGGAAGATTCCGAAAACTTCACTTCTTATCTGGCAAAAGACAAGGCAAACGAGATGACGGAATCCTGGCTCTGTTTCTTCAGCTATGACCTGGGACTGTATGTTGATATCGATTATCAGGACTACGAGGAAACAATGAATTATCTGAAGGCTTATGAAGAGACGCTGGCAGGCGAAGGATTCACGCCGGTCAAGGCCGAAGACGAGGACGAAGCCGATTACTATGCTTCGCCCAACGGTTTCTGCAGCTTCCGCTACAACTTCGCCGAAGACGGAAAAGTCTCTCTCCTGTTCAAGTCAGAGAAATATATTTCTCCAAGCGAGGCGGAAAAGATGATCGCCGATGCCGGTTTCCCGAAAGTCGGACTGAGCGAGCCGATCACCTGCCGTGATCTGAGAGAATTCAGAAAGATCCGCTACGGAACGGATATGAAAGCCTATATCACCGTCTCTCAGGAATATGAAAGCGCAGAAAAAGCGGAAGCGTTCCTGAGCGGTCTTGAAGCCGCTCTGAACAAAGACGGATTTGACAGAGAGAATCCGGATGTCGTCGGATCCCTCAAGCAGATCGTGATATACAACGAAGCAAAAGGCATGTATGTGGGAATCGATTACTTCCCCGAACAGGCACAGGTCAACCTGGACTTTGTTGCAGAATAAGACAGATCCCCTGAAAAAGGGGATTTGTTTTGAATAACGGCCGTGTTAAAATAAACCTGCATCGGAGGACAGTGTGCCGTAGCACAGGGGATCGCAGGCCGAGAGCCTGCAGGCCGCCTGTCGGATAAGATGTCGGGTGAGCCCGGAAGAATATGTTTTCTTGCCGGGCTTTTGTTTTCCGGCAGACAGGAGGTAAGCGTATGAAGAAAACAGAAGTGAAACTGATCCCTCTGCAGGACGATGACAGGGAGCAGTTTATCAAAGATAATCAATGGGCTTTCAGATACGGAGCCGTTGAAGAATTCGGGATGAGAGACGACCATTTTGAGGAAGACGATCAGATCATTTCAAGAAAAACGATCGAAGAATCCGTCGATCACGGAGATGCGTATCGGATCATATCTGAAGGAAAGAAAGCAGGAGGTGTCATTGTTTCCGTTGACGGCGACAGAGGCGAGCTGGAGATCCTGTTTGTGGATCCCGATGTTCACAGTAAGGGTATCGGCTACGGCGCCTGGTGTGAGATCGAAAAGATGTATCCTGAGGTCAGGGTCTGGGAAACGATAACGCCGTACTTTGAAACAAGGAACATTCATTTCTATGTCAACCGCTGCGGATTCCACATCGTTGAATTCTTCAACTCCCATCATCCGGACCCCCATGATCCGGACATGCCGGAAGAAGAAACAGACGGTCAGTTCCCTGACGGAATGTTCCGCTTTGAGAAAGTCATGAAGTAAGAAAAAACGATCTGTTTTGAGAACAGATCGTTTTAAATTCTTTACCAGTCAGAGTCCCAGTCGGTATCGCTTGAATCCCAATCGGATCCTCCGGAATCCCAATCCGATCCCGAATCCCAGTCATAATCGGAGTCGCTGCTCCAGTCGGATGAGCTGGAAGAGGAACCGCTCGACCAGTCTTCATAGTAATAGGAATCCTTGAAATCGGAATAGAATTCATCTCCCTCGTAGGAATCGGAAAGATAAGTGCTGTCCGGATAATACTCTGCAAAATCATCATAACTGTCATAGTAATACCAGTCATCATCTGTATAATAATAGACATCGCTTCCCTGACAATAGTAATAGGTATCGTTATAGGTATAGTAGCCGTCATGCCTGTGCCCGGAACGGAAGGCAAAGAGGAAGAAAGATCCGACAAGTGTCAGAATGATTGCAATAGAGACCAGAGCAAACAGTATCGGCTTGCCTCTGAAGAAGAAATGGTGCAGTCCCAGCAGAAGCAGGACCGGTCCGACCGTGAACAGTACGACAACAGCAAAAAGTCCGAAGGCCCAGGAGGGCATGATGAATGCCAGAAAGGCCGTAGCGGCCGCAATCACTCCGGCAACCGTCAGAGCGCCTGTGTTTCCGGATGAAGATCTTCCCGTATTTCCGCTGTGACGGGAAAGATTGCGGCTTTTCTGATTGAGGATCTCTGATTTGAGTTTGAGATAGATCTCATTTACCGCATAAGCTTCATCGGTCCCTCTGTAACGGACGGCACGGCTGCCGTCAGCCTTGTTTTTATAGACGACAAAATTATTTCCGTCCTGATAGATACCGAAAGCTTTCGCTTCCTTGATGTCTTTGCCGATAAAAAAGCGGGTGACGCTCTCCGGAGGCAGTTTTCTGGCCATGTACCAGGACTTCAGTTCTTCGATGGTCTGCGGGGTATCGGACACGACGCGTTTATAGTAGGCGTTCACTGCACCGCAGTTGGGACATTTTTCCTCAGTGTCGTCAATGAAGGCGCCGCAGAATTCACATTTTACCCGGGGCATAGATCCTCCTTTCTTCGAATGATCGAATCAACAATACTATTATAGTTTTCTTTTGTCTTATAATACAGATAAGATGACAAAGACAAAGATAAGGATATACAGCGGATTGGATACCATCGGCGGTGTCGTCATGGAAATACGCTATGAAAACTGCCGGGCATTCTTTGAAGCAGGCATGGCTTATGACCCCGCTTTTGACATGTTTGACGGCAAGGTCTCAAGAAGAGACAACATCGTTGCCGACGATCTGTGGCTCAATCAGATCCCGCTGATCGACGGCATTTACCGGAAGAAAGATATCGAAAAACGTTACCCGGATCTGAAACCTGCCGAAGGATATGACATCGATGATCAGGCTTTTTTCGTGAGCCACCTGCATCTGGATCACATGGCCATGATCAACAGGATCTCGCCTGAAGTGAAGATCTATATGACAAGACCGGCCCAGATCCTGGAAAAGGCGCTGGAAGATGTCTCTCAGGGCGTTGACGGAGAGCCAAGGGAATACTCCGATATGAAAGAAGAGACTCTCGTCGGCAAGATCAGGGTGAAAAGGTTCATCCTCAACGATGATTCCTATCAGGATCTTTCTTTCTACATTGAAACGCCCGATCTGAAGATCCACTTTACGGGAGATGTGTTTGTCTACGGAAAATACAGAGACAATATCCTTAAAGAAACAGAATTCCTGAAGGAGAAAAAACCGGATCTTCTCTTCTGTGAAGGTACAAGATTCTTTTCGAATGTTGAATACAAGGAACAGATCGTTCCGAGTCTTTCAGAAAAGCCGGGGCACCTGACAAAGAAGCAGCTGGATGAAAGGATCGTTCAGACGATGAAAGATTATGACGGTCTGATCGTCTTCAATTACTATGAGCGGGAGATGAGCGATGTGAAGGATTTTGAAGACTTCGCAAAGAAAGCGGGCAGGCAGATCGTCTACGAACCGGAAAGCGCTCATCTGGTGAATGTCTTCTATCAGAAGAAAGTGAATGTGATGATACCGGATACTTATGAGAAAAAGCCAGAGTACATGGATGAGATCTTAAGATCCAACAACGTCGTGGAAAAGAAGCAGATCCTGGAGGATCCGAAACGGTATCTGGTCCAGAACACCTATCCGAACATGCTGGAACTGCTTGATTATCGGAACATCCGTACACTGTATCTGCATCACAGCGGTATCCCTCTGGGCGATTTTGATCCGAAGCTGAAAAACCTGATGAAGGTCATTGAAGCCTGCGGTTTTGATTACCGCAAGACATACCAGTGGGAGGACGGGTATTTCTCTCCGCACGCGGAGAATTATCAGATCCTGGCTTACATTGAAGCGGTGGGTGCTTCTCTGACGGTTCCTCTTCATACCTCGAACCGCAAGGGCATGATTTCACAGATGACGACCCCGTATTTCTATGCTGAGAAAAACATCACTTACCGGTACAACAAGGAAAAGAATACTCTGGAGGCCGACGATGAATAAGACAAAAGTTGTTTTCTATCGCGGTACCAGAGGAATGGGTATCGTGATCAGTGTATCTTACGGAAAAGGCAGAGTGATCTTTGATTTCGGTGCACCGTTTACACCGCTGGCGGAAGTCTATGACGGAACGGTTCTGCACCGTCAGACAAATGCCGTGAAAGACGCGCTGCTTCTGGGAAGGATACCGATGGTCCCTTATGTGTTTTCAAAAGAAGATCTGCAGGATATCCCTCTGGAAGCATACGGCGAAAGCGATCTGAATACCGCTGTTCTGATCTGTCATCTGCATCTGGATCACATGAGCGAGATCGATAAAGTCGATCCGCACATCCCGGTCTATATCCACGAAGACGGCCTGAAACTGCTGCAAGCACTGGATGAATGTGAAGGAAAAAAAGAACGCCGCTCCTACAGCGGTTTCAGATATCACGAAGAGATCAGGGTCGATCAGATCTCCGTAATGCCTTATTTTTCCGATCATCCCTGTCCCGGATCCTCATCTTTCCTGATCCGGACACCGGATTCGCTGATCTGTTACAGCGGCGATATCCGCTGTCACGGCGTCCGTCATGAGGAGGCCTTTGCGGAAACGGAAGCGATCGGAAAAGAGAAGGTCGATCTTCTGATCATCGATTCCACAACGACGTCTCCTTCCGAGTTCATCTATGATGAGGAAACGATCAGGGAACTTTACCGCACACCTTCAAAACAGTGTCTGAAGGGATGCATCAGCGAGGAAGGCATCTATGAAGCGATCACCGATACATTGAAAGGTTCAGATGCTTTAGGCATCATCAACTGTTATCCGAGAGATACCGGAATGATGAAGGAACTGATCAGACACGCCGGAATGATCGGCAGAAAAATGATTTTTGAACCTTCCTATGCCTATATCCTGTATCAGGTAACGGGTGTCAAAGCGGCAGTCTACGAAGACTCAAACGACAGGTATATTTTAAACGGCGGAAAACTGAAGGATTTTGAAACGGTCAGCTGTGACACGATCAGGAAAAATCCCGGTCATTATATTCTGCAGAACAGTTACAGAAACATTCTCGATCTGACTGACTACGACGGGATCGAAGGTCATTATTTCCATCTCTTCGGTGAACCGCTGGTAAAAGGGCAGAAGGAATATCAGATCATGGAGAACATGATCAATAAACTGGAATGGACTTTCCATACTTATACCAATCTCTATTCCTTCTCGCACTGCTATCCCAACCACCTGCAGTACGTGATCTCTCAGATCGATCCGAAAAGCATCGTTGCGGTCCATTCCAAAAAACCGGAACTGCTGGAACCGATCACAGGAAAGCAATATTATCCCGAAGAAGGAAAAGAATATGTCCTGGAAAACGGAGAGCTGGTCGAAGTCTGATAAAATTGAAACAGGAGAAGTATCATGGGTTTGAATGAAGAAACAAAACTGGTACCGGGTGTAGGCCGCATGCCTTATCCGGCATACCGCGGAAAGGATCCGTATATTTTTGTCAGCTATGCCCACAAAGATTCTGATAAAGTCTTTGCGGAAATCAGAAAATTCAACGAAGCCGGATTCAATGTCTGGTACGATGAAGGGATCGCTCCGGGAAACGAGTGGACAGATGAGATCGCGGACGCGCTGGCAGAGTGTGCTGTTTTTGTGGTCATGATCACTCCGTTTTCCGCAGAAAGAGAAAACGTCATGAACGAGATCAATTTTGCGCTGGATGAAGGCAAGCCCTTTTTAGCCATCCATCTGGAAGAAACAGAACTCAGGCGCGGTCTGAAACTGCGTACAGGAAGCAAACAGGCCATCCTCAAATACAATATGACAGAAGAAGAATATGAGTATAAATATATAGAGGCGTTTACGAGGTTCGGCCTGAAGCGCAGCGAAAAAAACAGCGATACTGCTGTAAAATCTTCTGAGCAAATAAGCATCAGACAGCTGGATGATCTGGCAAAGAGTTTTCTTGGAACGGATAAGGCCGTAAGCCGGAAAGAGGCAGCAGAAACAGGAGAAGAGTTTTATGATGATTCTCCGGAGGATGCAAAGAAAAGAGCCAACGGCGACTTAGTGCGTATCGACGGATTTGACATCGAGCACGGTGTTCTGCGGGGATACTTCGGCTCAGACAAGGATATCACCGTGCCGAATGCCGCAAGGATCATCGTTCCCGGCTCGTTTGACAGGTGCCGCTTATTCATTGAGTCTGTTGATCTCAACAATGCAGGAAAAATGATTGCCGGGCTGTTTGGAACATTCAGTAACTGTCCCAATCTGAAAATCGTTAAAATCCCGGCAACCGTGAAAGAAGTAACCCCGGATATGTTTCATAATTGCCCCAACCTGACAGTGTATGTCCGCAGGAGTCAGGTCTCTTCGGATTTTGAAGCGCGTTTTACAGGCAGGAATGTCGTTTATCTGGATGAATGAACGGGGGAATCTTTATAACCAACGCAACAACAAAGACACCTGAAAGGTGTTTTTGTTTACGGCCTGATGTGCTTTGCGAAGAAAGCACATTCTTCATCATTGCATCTGTCCGCCTCATCTGAGCGGCAGTCGAGATGAAAAACGTGACCGATATCTTTTCTTCCCTTTTCTCCGTAGATATGATATTCACATTCCACACCCAATAATCTCAGTTTCAGATAAAGGGGAAGCGACATGAATTTCAGAAAGTCTTCATGCGCCGTCATGACGAAAGACGGCGGAAAGTTTTTTGTCATGTTTGAAACGACCTTGTACTGCTTCAGATAAGACTTGTAGTCTTCCGGCAGGTAGTCGGTCGTCATGAAAGTCTCGCTCGGTTTGAAGATCCTGTTGACAAACAGATAATAGACACCGCAGTTGAGACCGCAGGCATTGAATTTCAGATCGTCCGGAACATTCAGGTCGAAGAGTTTCCGGTATCTGTGATTGGTCAGGATCGTCAGACACTGATGCGCCAGCTGGGCACCGGCAGAATCTCCCACCAGGAAGAGATTATCATAATCGATAAAATGATCTTTGTGGTTTTCTTTTACCCATTCAAAGACTTTGAAACAGTCTTCCAGTGCTGCCGGGTATCTGTGTTCCGGTGCCAGACGGTAGGTGAAGTTGACCACAGAGAAACCTCTCTGACAAAGACGCATGCAGTAATGCTGGTAAAGTTCCTTGTCCCCATAGGTCCAGCCGCCGCCGTGTATCGAGATGATACACGGTATTTTATGATCCGTTCCTTTGGGAACATAGACATCGAGGACGTTCTCCTCATAAGGGCCGTAACTGATATCAAGAAACCTGGTGACGTCATCAGGTATTTTCAATCCCTCATCTCTGATCGTGTCGTTTGCCTTGCATTCAGCACGCCACTGTTCAACGCGTTCAATCGACATTTCTTACTCTCCTACTTTGTTCAGATCCTGACCGTTGGTTTCTCTGACGTTTTTCATCAGCATGATCATTGCCAGAAGGACAAAGGGCAGCGTTGTGATCAGTGACAGAAGTCCGACGTTTTCAGATCCGGCAAAGTTGATGCCTAAGACCATCACGACGATCCCTATCAGCATGCCGATGCCCGAGATCATGCCGTTGGCCCCGTAGACGGAAGCCCTTAACTGAGTCGGTGTGCTTTCCCCTGCCATGACCAGTATCATCGTATCTGATACCGACCACAGACCGTCGATGAAGACACCGTATCCCAAGGCAATGATCAATCCTCCCCAGCCGAATCTCGATCCCAGAACAAACACCAGCAATCCTGAAGCTGCCAGAGCGGAAAGAAGGACGCTCGCTTTCTTTCTGCCGAGTCTGTCGGAGAAGAAGCCGGAAAAGAACGTGACGAAAGCGTTGACGAAGGGATAGACGATCATGAAGAGATTGATGTCGCTTTCTTTCAAGGCGCCGCCGGAAACAGCGGCTGCCGTAATGGTCGTGTAATAGCTGGTGATACCTGTCGCCAGACAGAAGACAAAACCGGCAAAACAGATGGAACGCATCTGTCTGTTTCTGAAGATGTATCGGAAAGCCGGAAGGACACCGCCCTTGTCTTCCTTCTTCTGTTCCTTTTCTTCTTTTTCTGTTTTCCGATTGAGGAAGACAGGTGTTTCTTTCACGAAAGGAATACAGCCGAGTCCCACAGCGATCCCTAACAGCGCCGGAACGATAAATACATAGCGCCAGGAAGAGAAGACTTCCGGGTCATAGAAATACTTGCGGCAGACACCGATCAGGGAAACGCCGGCCAGGGCGATCGCTTTCGTGATCGAACACAGCTTGGCCCTGTGATTCTCCGGAGCCGTCTCCATGATATACATCACCTGCATGTCGTTGGTCTGAACAAAGGTCACCATCATGACGCCCAGCACATAAACGTAATAGTTCGGTGCCAGAAAACAGACCAGCAGGCCCAGACCCATGACGGCGGTGTTGATGATCAGAAACAGACGTCTGCCGAAGCGGTCGGCAAGCGCTTTGTAGAACGGTGTCAGAAACATGAAGCAGTAGCCGGGGATCGACAAGACGGTCGCTGTGGAAACGGCTTTGGCATATTCGGGAGCCAGAATGTTTCCGCCCGGTACCTTGAACAGATCGATCAGTACATACGGCTGCATGGAGCTGTTCATCGCCGATGCAATCTCGTCAACGATGTAGATGACAGTCAGGACGACGATCAGTCCCGCAAAGTAATTTTTTGAATTATCGATTTTTTTCATGTTATATATACCTTCTGTATTTCAAAAGAACCGACATGATCATCGGTTCCCTTCTTCTTCCTGAATCGCCTCATCATAGGCTTTTTCGTTTTCCATGATCTGGGAAGAAACGATGTCGTTCCGTTTCTTCGGTTTGTCGTTTTCGGGGAAGGATCCCGACAGCTGCAGCGCTGTTTTGGCTGCGACCGGCCCGACCAGTTCATAGAGGATACTGGAGGTCATGATGACAGTGTTCAGCGCCAGCCCGGAACTTCCGCCGATGATGCGGGCACCCAGCGCTGCCAGACCGATGGCCACACCGGCCTGCGGGAACAGTGCCAGTCCCAGATAGCGGCTGACGGTCCCGGATTTGCCTGTGGCTTTGCACCCCAGCCAGGTTCCGATATACTTGCCGATGATGCGGGTAACAAAATACAGGACACCGATCACAAACAGCGAATAAGTTCCGACGGTATTGCTGTTGTCAAACAGCGCATCCAGATTGAAATTGATACCGGAGCGCACGAAGAACAGAAGCAGGATCGGCGGTGAGAAATAATTCAGCTGCTTGAAGAGTCTTGTATCGCCGGTCAGATTGATGTAGACCGTCGACATCACCATGCAGCCTAAGAGCGGCGAAATATCAAAGATCGTACAGATGCCGCAGTAGCCGAAGATGATCGCCAGCGAAACGATCAGACGGTTGTCATGGGAACGTTTTTTCTGAATGAAATCTCTTAACAGAAGACCGAACAGCGCACCGCCGATGACGGCAACGATATTCTCAATGATCGGTCTGATGATACTCATGAATTCAACATTGCCTGATCCGGAACAGGATTCGCAGACCGCCACTGCCGCCGAATAAGCAAGCAGCGCCAGGACATCGTCCAGGGCAACGACCTGCAGCAGTGTCTCCACAAAATCACCGGAAGCGCCTGTCTGCCGTATCGTCATCATCGTCGAAGCCGGAGCGGTCGCAGTAGCCAGTGCTGAAAGCACCAGTGAAAACGGCAGATCCAGATGCAGGATGAAACGCGACAGGACAAAGACCAGGACAAAAGCGGCCAGCGCTTCGCAGACCGTGATGATCAGCGCTTTCTTTCCGCTTTTCTTCAGTGTTTCGATACGGAAAAATTCACCTGTTGAAAATGCGATGAAAGATAAGGCGATATCCGGCAGGAAACTGCTGCCTTCCACAAAAGACAAGGGTATGATGTTCAGGGCGTAGGGACCCAGCAGGATGCCGGTCACGATATAGGCCGTGACATTAGGCAGAGATAAGAGTTTGGTGATCCTGGTCATCAGAAAACCGCACATCAGAATAACGGATATACAGATGATGGCTCTGGACCCGGATGTCAGTGTATCAAAACGGATCATATTCTATATTCATTTTATAAAAGAAAAACCGCCCTGTTAAGAGCGGTTTCAGAGAATACTGTTTATTTAATTCTCCAGTGCGACACCGGAAATGCCGTCTTCCTTTGCGCAGGTCTTGCAGAGTCTGACTCTGTTGGCTGCGATCGCCTGTTCAACGGTACCGTAAGTCAGTGTTTCGGAACGGTTGAGGTGCGGGCAGTCGTCGTGTGTATGATAGACCTTGCCGAACGTTGACCAGTATACTGTTTCGGAACCTAAGACATCCATTGCAGCTTCTTTCTGCTCGATGGATACCGGGTTCCAGTCGTAAGATGCGACACCGCCGATCAGCAGACAGATGACAGCTGCGACGGTTGCGATGGTCTTGGTCTTCTTGTCAGCATCCTTGTTGGTCAGAACCAGGACGATGAACGGGAAGAAGCAGATCGCGCAGGCGATCAGGCCCATGTTGTTCCATAACCAGAACTTGAGCTGATTCTCTTCAGATACCGGATCGATGTGATTGGCTTTCTTCCAGAACTGAGCACCGACGATGACGGCGATCAGATCAAGTACCAGGAAGCCGATCAGCTGGTACATCTGAGGCATGAATTTGAGATCGAACTTGCCCAGGAATACCATGAGGGCAGCAACTTCAAGTGCCAGAGCCAGGACCCAGAGCAGGACTGCACCGATACGCAGACCCTTTGCATTGCCTACCGGTTTTGCTTCCTTGATTCTGACAGGCTGTTCGCTTTTTTCGCTTTTTTCGCGCTTCAGATTTTCTTCTGCTTCAGGAGAAGCAGCGACATATTTTTTCTTTTTCTTTTCTGCCATAATGTAAAACTCCTTAAATATATAAATCTATTATAGACTTTTTATTCTTTGAAGAAAACAGGTACATATGCAGGTTTGTTCCAGAGCCGTCATTTCACCGGCCGTGCCGCCCGCAAGGATCTGTGTCAGCTCTTCCTACGCTGCCATCACTACCTTACAGGCATTGATAAGTCTTGTCTTGAGTTGCGTCACATTCATGATATTGTTTACCTCTGCAATTTGTTTGTACTACCGATCAGATTCTGATTTCAGGGGAAAAAGAAAACGGCAGACCGCTGATGACGCTTAAGGTTTCTGCCGTGCTTGTCTTCCTGTCAAACAGGGGATAAATTCTTGATTCTAACTATAATACAAAACTTTCTTTTTTTGCAAGAATTCTGTTGAATTGTCTGACAGAATCTGTTAATCTGTTTCCAATGGGTTTGAATTCCGGAGGGAAGGAAAGCCTTTTGAGAAGGTATCTGTGATCCTCCGGAAGGGGGATCTTTTTCTTTAAGATCAGGCCCATTGAAAGAGGGGTAAATATATGTCTGACAAGAATCAAAAAACCGGTTACCTGCCTGATGAAACACCTTCCTTCGGGAAGCTGATGCTTTATGCACTGCAGCAGGTCATCGTCATGTTCCCTGCCACAATCACGGTTGCTCTGATCACAGGGTTTCAGGTCTCAACGACGATTTTCGCGTCCGGACTTGCGACCCTGTGTTTTATTCTGATCACGAAGCGCAGGATCCCGCTGTATTACGGATCATCGTTCGCTTATCTGTCTGCCGTCAGTGCCATGGCTCTGGCTGAAGGTTCTGCCGAGCAGATCGCCTCCTGGCAGGCAAGCGGCATCCTTCCGCCGGAACTGATCTCCAAAGCTCAGTTCGGCATCATCATGTCCGGTTTCGTATCGATCGCAGCCGGCCTGATCGTCAAGAAGTTCGGTGCGGAAAAAGTTGAGAAATTCCTTCCGGCTTCCATTACCGGTTCGGTCTCGATGGTCATCGGTCTGACCCTGGCAGGAAACGCCATGGCCGACTTCCTGGGTATCGGCAATTCCGTCAACGGACTGGATGTCACTCAGGGCTCTGCTGTTGCGACGGCCTGGCTGATCGTCGGACTGGTCACTTTCCTGTCCACCTGCATCTATGCCAGATATCTGAAAGGCCTGATGTCACAGCTTCCCTTATTATTGGGTGTCCTCACCGGATGCGTCCTTGCAGCTGTGTTCAACTTCGCCGGCGGCGTCAATCTGTTCCGTTCGGTACCGGCTGAAGCACTGGCGGCCTCATCCTTCAGACTGGGTGACGGATCTTTCTTTGCCTTGCCGGCATTCACCTTCCCGAAGTTCTCATGGCAGGCGCTGATCGGTATCATGCCGATCGCGATCGCCACGATCCCCGAATCAACGGCCCACATGTACCAGCTGGACATCTATGTCAATGACGTCGCCAGAGAAAAAGGAAAAGGCAGATACGACCTGGTCGGACTGCTGGGTGAGAACCTGATCGGTGACGGTCTGTGCGACATGGTCTCCGGTTTTGTCGGCGGACCTGCCGGAACCAACTACGGCGAAAACATTTCCCTGATGGCCATTACCAGAGTCTTCTCAGTACCGGTGCTGTTCGTTGCTTCGATCATCGCGATGGTCGTCTCCTGCTTCACACCGCTGATCCAGATCATCTACGGCATTCCTCTGGCTGTCATCGGCGGCATTGAAGTATACTGCTTCGGTGCGATCGCAGCCCAGGGTATTGCGATCCTGATCGACAAAGGCGTCTCGATGTTCGATTCCAAAAACATCGCCGTCATCGCCCTGGTATGTATCATCGGCTTAGGCGGACAGTACGCTTTCGGCGGCACGATCCCCTTCTTCTCAATGAACATTCCCTGTGTTGCCGGTGCGGCGATCGCAGGCATCATCCTGAATCTGATCCTGACATTAGGAGACAGAGCACAAGGATAAAAAAAGATATATAATATATTAAAATTCAATACTTTAGTGAGAGCTAAAGTATTGTTGTATTTAAAGGAGAAAATCATGGCAAAACTGATCAGTGAAGTATCTCATACCTTTAATGAATATCTGCTGATACCGGGACATACCACCAAGAAGTGCACGCCGGACAATGTGTCGCTCAAGACGCCGCTCGTCCGTTATAAGAAAGGCGAAAAATCCGCACTGATGATGAACATTCCGATGGTATCGGCGATCATGCAGTCAGTATCCGGAAATCAGCTGGCCGTTGCCCTGGCGGCCGAGGGAGGCGTTGCCTTCATCTTCGGTGCCCAGAGCATTGAGTCACAGGCGGAGATGGTCAGAAAGGCCAAATCCTATAAAGCCGGTTTCGTACCGAGTGATTCCAACATCCGTCCCGATGCGACACTCAAAGATGTGCTGGATCTCAAGGAAAGGACATCCCACTCCACGATCGCCGTCACCGAAGACGGTACGGGAAGCGGAAAACTCCTGGGCCTGGTCACATCAAGAGACTACCGCATCTCCAGAACGCCGATGGATGCCAAGGTCGAAACATTCATGACACCGAAAAACAAACTGATCACCGCAACAGACGATGTCACTCTCTCTGAAGCAAACGACATCATCTGGGATCACAAGCTGAATACCTTGCCGATCGTAGACAAGAAAGGCAACCTGAGATCACTGGTCTTCAGAAAGGACTATGAATCACACAAGGATCATCCGGATGAACTGCTGGATGATGACAAGAGATATATCGTCGGAGCCGGCATCAACTCCAGAGACTACAAGGACAGAGTTCCGGCACTGGTCAAAGCAGGCGTCGATGTGCTGTGCATCGATTCTTCCGAAGGATTCTCCGACTGGCAGGCGGAGACCCTGGACTGGATCAGAAAGAAATACAAAGGAAAGGTCAGATGCGGAGCCGGCAATGTCGTCGATGCGGAAGGCTTCAACTTCCTGGCGGATGCCGGAGCGGACTTCGTCAAAGTCGGTATCGGCGGCGGCAGTATCTGCATCACCAGAGAGACGAAAGGCATCGGCAGAGGCCAGGCATCAGCCATCATGGAAGTATGCAAGGCCAGAGATGCCTACTACAAGAAGACCGGTGTCTACGTTCCCGTATGTTCCGACGGCGGTGTCGTCTACGACCATCACATCACACTGGCGCTTGCCATGGGTGCCGACTTCGTGATGCTTGGAAGGTATTTCGCAAGATTCGATGAATCACCGACCAACAAGGTCATGATCAACGGAACCTACTATAAAGAATACTGGGGCGAAGGTTCGGCCAGAGCCCGCAACTGGCAGAGATACGACATGGGCGGTGCCTCCAAGCTCTCCTTTGAGGAAGGCGTCGATTCCTATGTGCCATATGCCGGAAGCCTGAAGGAAAACGTCAGACTGACAACTTATAAGATCAAATCGACCATGTGCAACTGCGGAGCCGTCACGATCCCCGAATTCCAGAAGAAAGCGAAGCTCACTCTGGTATCATCCACTTCGATCGTCGAAGGCGGCGCACACGATGTCTTACTGAAAAACAGCAGCGGAGGTAAAGCAAATGGATAAAAGACCTGCAAGTTTAAAACGCATCACAACAAAGAAAGCAGCGGACAGATTCATCGACCAGCAGATCGAAGCGATCAGAAAACAGGTCGGTGATGAAAAAGTGCTGCTGGCATTATCCGGCGGTGTCGACTCATCGGTCGTCGCGGCCCTTCTGATCAGAGCCATCGGCAAGAACCTGGTCTGTGTACATGTCAATCACGGACTGCTGAGGAAAGGCGAATCGGAACAGGTCATCGAAGTGTTTGAAAAGAACCTCGGTGCCAACCTGAAATATGTCGATGCTTCAAACAAGTTCCTCAAGGAACTCAAAGGCGTATCCGATCCGGAACAGAAGAGAAAGATCATCGGCAGAGTCTTCATCGAAGTTTTCACAAAAGAAGCGAAGAAGATCAAAAACGTGAAATATCTTGCGCAGGGGACCATCTACCCCGACATCCTGGAATCAAAAGGTGTCAAAGCCCATCACAATGTCGGCGGCATGCCTAAGGAATTCGACTTTGAACTGGTCGAACCGGTCAAATACCTCTACAAGGACGAGGTCAGAGTCGTCGGTGAAGCGTTAGGTCTGCCCAAGACGATGGTCTACAGGCAGCCGTTCCCGGGTCCGGGACTGGGCGTCAGATGCGTCGGCGCCATCACGAAAGACAGACTCAATGCCTTGAGGGAAGCAGACGCCATCGTCAGGGAAGAGATCGGCAAGCTCAAAGACAGACCCTGGCAGTACTTCTGTGTCATTCCCGATCTGAAGTCCACCGGCATCAAGGACGGCAAGCGTTACATGGGCTGGGCAGCTGTCATCAGAGCTATCAACACCAGAGACGCTGTTACCGCAAAATCCTACGAGATCCCATACAAGACCTTATACAGGATCAGAGACAGGATCATCAAGGAAGTACCGGGCATCAACAGAGTGCTCTGGGATTTCTCCGATAAACCGGTCAGTACAATCGAGTGGGAATAGAAAAGACCGTAAAAACACGCAAAAAACCTTATTTTAAGCCTCTTCTGAGGCTTTTCTTTTTATAGTTTGTGGTATGGAGACAAAGACCTTATGAAATATAGCAGCTACAGCATAAGACTACTAAAAAGAAAGCAAGGTTCTATCTGGCAAGCAAGGCTAAAATACAAAGATTCGATAACAAACGAATAATACAGCATAATTAACTAAGATAAAACGTAAAAACAAATTGTACGATAACGAAAACTCTTACACATCTCAGATGGTAAGAACGATCAAGTACTTCGCAGAATTAGGTTAATCGTTCCTTTCATAAAAGAGCGAAGCGGGCCGAAAAGCCCGCTTTTCTTTTTTGCATCATAAAGACATATAATAAGAATGTTGGTGAAAAATGAAGTGGATCGAAAAACTGGATAAGAGATTCGAAGGAAATACGATCTGGCAGTTCGTCAAATTTAACCTGAC
>JAEEGF011814726.1_pt1 | contig 26504 bp, 21 predicted proteins | sample 9134171 | NCBI WGS metagenome assembly JAEEGF01 (sample SAMN16246542, study PRJNA631951) | gut metagenome | biome: gut microbiome; feature: rumen; material: AP-attached | host: Bos | place: Iran: Karaj | collected 2018-10 | reverse complement strand
TGACCAAGTGCTGGTCCAACTGGTGGTGCTGGTGTTGCTTTACCAGCCTGGATCTGTAACTTAATATATCCTTCGACTTTCTTTGCCATTATGGCACCTCCTGAAAATATGTGGTCGGACATGCTGCATTGCAGCACTCCCACTCAGTGGATAGAAACTATATATCTAAATGCTCACGCACTTAAATACCCAAAATTATTATGAATCGATCTTGCGAACCTCAGCAAAGGAAATCTCTACTGGAGTCTCACGGCCGAACAGGTCTACATTGATAGTAGCTGTCTGCTTACCAAAATCCATTCTTTGTACAACGCCTGCTGTATCCTTCCAAACACCAGCGATAACTGCAATCTCATCGCCAACGCCAAAGTCAACAGAAATTGTATCTGTCTTAATACCGAGAGGTTTGATTTCTGCATCTGTAAGAGGAACAGGTTTACTTCCCGGTCCAACGAAACCAGTTACACCACGTGTATTACGAACAACATACCAAGTCTCGTCGTTCATATCCATGTTAACAAGAACGTAGCCTGGGAACATCTTCCTCTGGACATTCTTGCGAGCACCATTTTTAACTTCCACTACATCCTGAAGTGGAACTCTTACCTCGAGAATCTGATTCTCAAGATGTCTGTTCTCAATGGTCTTCTCAAGGTTAGCTTTAACCTTGTTCTCGTAGCCTGAATATGTGTGAACAACATACCAATGAGCATTCTCATTGGCTGATGCCTCACCAGCCTCTGTTGTAGCTTCCTGGTTCTCAGAAGCATCTGATAATACCTCTTCAGATACTGTGTCGGCAGAATCTAATTCAAGATTCTTTTCCATTTCTTCTGACATATTATCTCCTTTTTAAGTAAATATGTGTCCTACTCATTAAAATATAGAAGTAATAAAGTTCACTCCATATTCAAACACAATGTCCAATACTGCGATCAACGCACAACAAATAGCAGATACAACAACTACTGCAGTAGTCTGCTTAATAATATCGTCTTTTGTAGGCCATATAATCTTTCCAAACTCTGCCTTAACCCCAGTAAAGAAGTCTGCAATCTTTGAAAATACTCCATCCTTAGACTTAGCCTTCTTCTTGGCAGGAGTTTTGGAACTGCTTGATACTACCTTGGTCTCTTCCATACCCGTAGCAACCTCCTAATTAAATGAAAGGGAAACGAATTACTTTGTTTCCTTATGTAATGTATGCTTCTTGCAGAATGGGCAATACTTCTTCATCTCAACACGATCTGGATGTGTCTTCTTATCCTTTGTTGTGTCATAGTTACGATTCTTGCAATCTGTGCATGCCAGTGTAATTCTTGTACGCATTATCTCACCTCCGGGCGTTTTAATCTACTATACTTCGCGCCACAAAACATATTTTTTTGCATAAAAAAAAGACGTAAATCTTATGTCGCTCGTCTAATATATCATATTCTTTTATATCCGTCAACGATTTTCCAATCATAATTATAATATTTTTATTAAATCGTATATATTTTATGATTATTTCATTGACATTTCAAGTGTTTTTAGTAGAATGAAAGTAACTAAAGGTAGCTAATTATGCCCTTAATGCGACAGATGCCAAAGGAATGGCAGAATCTTCAATTCGCATGTTATCAAGGAAGAAAGGAGGGGCATTATGGCAGGCATTTCTTTAAATGGCGCTTATAACCATTTCATACAAGATTATGTATCCAAAGATGTAGCACATGCTGATACTCACCGTAAAGATGAGCTTCGGGATGTGTATAAGTCTATTGCAAAAATCAACAAGAATTCCCCTCTTTATCTTTTAACTGATGACGATAATTCGCGCAATGACGCTATTGAGATAAAAGAAAAAGCAAGGCAGTTACAAGGAAATATCATTGGTCTTAACAATCAGGGTGATGAGCTATCGCTTGATCACACATCTGGTTATACTAGTGATGAGAAAAAAGTTGTTGCTTCTTATATAGGTAAGACTCCGGAAGAAGATATCGGAAAAGCCGGTTTTGTTATTGAAGTATCATCACTTGCATCTGCTCAGGTTAATACCGGCAAGTTCCTTCCAAAAGATTCCGCTGGACTAAGTGCCAAGGACTACGCATTTGATGTCCGCGTAGGTAAGCAGGAATATGAATTCCAGTTCAGTATTTATTCTACTGACAAGAACCTGGATGTACAGAATAAGATATCGACTCTGATCAATAAAGCTAACATAGGTCTTTCTTCTAATTTAATAGAAGATTCACAGGGACGAAGTGCTCTGCAGATTGCTTCCACCAAGACAGGACTAAGACCTGGCGAGATGAGTCAGTTTGAAGTATATGAATCGTCAAGCGGACTTGCTACCGGATCGGTATCGTTCCTTGGACTTGATCAGGTATCGGCTCCAGCATCCAATGCACACTTTACACTTAACAGTGAAGAGCGAAGTTCCATCTCCAACAGATTTACGGTTGGTGGCAAGTTTGAACTTAGTCTTAAGGATATAACTGATGAGCCTACCTTTGTAGGAGTAAAAAAAGATAACGAAGCACTCAAGAAACATATCAGTTCACTGATCGACAATTACAATGATTTTGTAAAAGATGCTTCCGGTGATAAGGATGTTAAGTTCAAGAGTGATAAGCTTAAATCAGAAATAGTAGGAATTGCCAAACAGTATATGTCCTCTATGGAAGATACTGGCATCAAGCTCGAAGGTAATGGAACCCTTTCAATTGACGATGAGCTCCTGACTCAGGCAATATCCGGTGCTGAAAGTGCAATTTCACTAGCTCCTGTCAAACAGTTCTCAAGTGCACTTCTCAATAAGGCCAAAGATATTTCTGTTGACCCTATGAAATATGTAGACAGACCAGTTGTAAATTATAAGAATCCGGACAATAAGGATACCAATTCTCCTTATATCACAAGTGAGTACTCCGGAATGATGTTCAACAACTATTGCTGAGAATAACCTGACACACAGTTGATTGTATTTTTAGCTGTGCCTCAGGCTTCGATCGTATCTTCTGCAGGGATACGATTTGAAATAATAAAGCCGCTGCTATTTAACGGCAAAGAGCTGCGAACCTTATCGGTCCGCAGCTCTTTTGATTTTTACTAATCATAAATACAATTTGAAAATTTACTATACCACTAAGTGGCCTTGATTTTACCGCATTTGCAGCATATTTCATTTTTCGGTAAAAGAAGTATGCAATCGAAATTAGTCATCTTTACCGCATACTTATCGAAACTATAATTGCGGTAAAAAAGATGAAGCAAAGATGTCGCTAATTCTGCTTGAGTTTTACCGCATAGTCCAATCTCGTACAAATGCGGTAAAAATAGATATAAATTGGCATTAGATATCTTTACCGCATAGCGCTTTTCCCGCGAATACGGTAAAAAAGGAATCTTAGGCAGATGTCAAAAAGGCTGCCACACTCAATTAGTGCGGCAGCCCAATTCTAAATTATCTAATTCAGTCCTGATTTGATGAGTTATTCTCTGATGTGTTTTCCTCAGATGAATCTTCATCTGGTGTAGTAGAAGTAACTATTGTTGCGTTATTTACCTCTTCTTTAGCCTCTTCTGCAGCCTGGAATGTTTCTGATGAAGAACCTGGATTAGCCTCAGTTCCATCGCCATAAATAATATCAACTGTAGCGCCATATACTTCGTCGCTATTTATTTCCTGAACATCATTATACATTTCCTGTCCACATGCATTTACTTCATCGATTGTTTCCTGAACCTCAGTAATAGCATTAGTTGTATTTGTTATCTGTGTATCAAGATCAGCAAGATAATCTGTCTTAGCCTGCTCTAAGTTTTCAGCAGCAGCTGCTGCATTAGCTGAAGTAGTTGTTACTGCCTCCTCAGCGGCTGCAAGCTGGTTAGTAATACCTGTCAGCTTTGTAGCTTCTCTATTATATGCATTACCCTTATCAACAAGATCGTTACGCAAATCTGTTGTAAGATCATTTCCAATCTGATCAGCCTGAGCAGTACGCTGTTCAATCTCTTTAAGAATAATCACACCAGCAGGAGAAGCTTTTTGTTCTTCTGTCATGCTGTCATACTCATTTTGGAATACCTGTCTTTCTGTAAGCAAAGTCTGTACTTCTGTAGTCTGTGCAATTATAGCAGCTGCATTCAATACTGCCTGCTCTGCTTCCTGAGCTGCTGTCTGTGCCTGAGCAACAATTTCTATCTGTTCAGCCTTCTGGTTAGTAAGAGTTTCTACTAATGCAACCGCGTTAGCATAAGCTGAATTAGCATTATTAAGTGCTCTCTGAGCTGTTGTAAGAGCAGCAGAAGTGCCTTCAAAATTTGTTACTCCAGCTGCAAAGCTCTCCTCTGCTACAGCCTTCTGAGCTTCAAGACTATCCTTCTTATTTGTCAGATTTGTCTTAGTAGTTGTAAGTTCATTAAGATACTCTGCTGCATATCTGATACTTGCTTCTGTATTCTTGGTAACCACCTGAACCTGATTATTAAGTACAATTGCTTCTTCCTGAGCAGAATAAGCAAGTCCAATTACCTCTGTGATCCTATCAATAAACTCATTACGCTGCTCCTGTGTCATTTCACCATTAAGCGCAGCTATTTCTGTCTGAATTGCAGCCATCTTGGTCTTAGCCTCAGATGCCTTGCTGCTCATAGAGCTGGCTGATGCTGTAAGGATGTTCTTACTCTTTGTAGCCTGTGCAGTCATCTGCTTAACAGCCTCAAGCTTATTAACGCTCTGGCTTGTCTGAGCTGGAGTTTCTTCTTTATCAGAAGAATTATTTACTGTATTATTCACTGTATTATTAGTTGTCTCTGTAGTTACATTAACAACAGGATTAGCGTTTACAACATTCAATGTATTAGATACCTGCTGAGCAACCTGTACAAAAGAATTAGCTGAAGTAGTTGGCACATCTGCAAATGCCTGTGAAACCACAACTGCAAGTGCTGCATTCTCTTTAAAGAACTCCTGTGCATTAAAGTTCTCTGATGGAACTCTTCCTTCAGAAAGTCCATATATAATGAAGTGCTCGAAAAGCTTAAATGGATCATTGCCGAATGCCTTAACAGCATCTGGGTTCTGAGCTGCGTACCACTTTGCATCGAAAACCTTTGCAAGTCCTGTGCCAGCTGCATAATGTGCATTTGCAAGTCTGATGAAGGCTGCCTTAGTATCGCCCTCATAAGCATTTCTTCCTTCAAGCATTCCAAATGTATCATAATGTTTAGCAAGTGCTTCGTAGCTTGATCCATAAACCTTAACAACATCTGGATTCTTAGCTGCATAATAAGCTGCATTAAAATTCGCTGGTGCAGCATAAGCTGTAAGTGGCATTACCATTGTCATAGCTACTGTAGCTACTACTGCTAACTTCTTGCTTAACTTCATGAGTTTGTTCATCTGCATAACACAAATTCCTCCTAAGAAAATGTTTGTATAGTTTAGTTTTTATTTTCACTTTCGTGAACCTCACAATGGGGCATATTACTCTTTTAATTTAAATAAATCCACTTTATTTCCTAAAAAAAGCATAAAATCATGCTATTTTTGAAACTGTTTTTCGTTCAGGGAGGGTAGATTTGTGAAACAAAATATTACAGAAAGGCATATAAAAAAGAGGTTATTACATGGTATAATACAGTCTGGGTGTAGGTTTGTGAATCTAAACGCAGACTAATCACGCCCACTAGATTATCTCTAGAACATCTATATTTATAATAGGAGAAATGTATGAAGTACGATTATTTAGTTGTGGGCGCCGGACTCTTTGGTGCAGTATTTGCGCACGAGATGGCCGCCCAGGGCAAGCACGTCCTCGTCATTGATAAAAGAGAAAACGTAGCCGGAAATATATATACAGAGAATAAAATGGGGATCAACGTTCACAAATATGGTGCTCATATCTTCCACACTTCTGATAAGGAAGTTTGGGACTACATTAATAACTTTGCTGAGTTTAATAATTACATCAACTCACCTGTAGCAGTTTACAAGGATGAGCTTTACAATCTTCCTTTTAATATGAATACCTTCAGTAAGATGTGGGGAATTAAGACTCCAAATGAAGCCAAGGCTATTATCAGCAAACAGGCCGACGAGGAAGTAGCTCGCATCAAAAAGGAAAAAGGTACTGATGAGTTTGAACCAGCCAATCTTGAGGAGCAGGCTCTTTCACTTGCAGGAAGAGACATCTATGAGAAGCTTGTTAAGGGCTACACTGAGAAACAGTGGGGAAGAGATTGTACAGAGCTTCCTTCCTTTATCATAAAGCGTCTCCCAATGAGATTTATTTATGACAACAACTATTTCAACGACAGATACCAGGGAATTCCAATGGGTGGATACACTGCTGTTATTGAAAAGCTTCTTTTAATAGAAAAAGATAATTCTCTTCCATTTACATCCGGAAGCATCACAGTTAAGACTGGTGTAGACTACTATGATTTCATCAAGATGAGCGGAAGTGTTCAGGCCAAGCCTTTCGAATCAGTAAGTGGCGACAGCTTTGATAAGATTCTTTTCACAGGAATGATCGACGAGTTCTTCGGCTACAAGCTTGGAACTCTTGAGTACAGATCTCTTAGATTTGAGACAGAGGAGCTTCCTGATGTTGATAACTATCAGGGTAATGCAGTTGTTAACTACACAGAAAGAGACGTTCCATATACCAGAATCATCGAGCACAAGCACTTCGAATATGGACAGGGCAAGGGCACTATCATCACAAGAGAATATCCTGCCAACTGGAAGCACGGCGATGAGCCATATTATCCAATGAACGATGACAAGAACAACGATCTTTATTCTAAATATGTAGAGATGGCAAAAGAGTATCCTGACATTCTCTTCGGTGGTCGTCTTGGTCAGTACAAATACTACAACATGGACCAGGTTATCAGAGCTGCTCTTGATATGGTAAAAGAATGTAAATAATCATAATGTATATATAACGAAAAGAGGCTTCACACTTATGTGTGAAGCCTCTCTTAGTCTCATTTGTAAATCTACCAGTCTAATACAGATTAGTCTGCCTGATACTTGTCAAGCTGTGAGAAGTCACCCATCATGTCAAGGATCTTCTTGCGTCCAGCCTTGTTAAGCTTAACATACTGCTGCATTACACGGTTCTCAACGATCTTCTTGCCAAGGTCTGAACCCTGCTCAAGTGTTGAGAAATCAACTGGGTTAAGGTTAAGACGATCGCACATCTTAATTACTGTGCCGTAAGCCATTCCCTCGATTCCTCTATCAAGTGCTGTTACCAGTGTGCTGTATGGAATAGACATATCAATTGCGAACTGTCTGACACTCTTATACTGCTGTAAGATTTCCTTCTTTAAAATCTCTGCCTTTGTCATGCCAATACCTCCTGTTTCTATTTCTAATATTTCTTTCCTTTTGCTACATTAGTCTATCACATAGACGTTTTTTCGTCATTCACTTTTTTAGGGAATTTTCCAATAAAAATATATCAAGTTTGCCGACGGTTTTTTGGCATTTTAACGAAAATGTAACTGATAACAAGAATTTGCTAAAGTGTTCACACTTTCTTCACAATTCATTGTTACAATTAAAGACTTTTTACCGTTAATGACGTTTTTGCGCGCATTAATCTTCGGCACAATTCATATATTTGTAAACGAAAAAGCAAACAGTGCATTTGCACTGTTTGCTCTATCACTGTTCATCAGCCATTTATATCTTCTGTTCTATTGTTCAAAAATGCCAAAGCCTCGTTGTAAATATCTTTCGGAATACTATAGACTTTATGGACATTTCCTACGCATTGGATATCTAATGAACCCATTTTCTTTTTTATCGCAACAACATCTTTATATTGAACAATTTCTTTTTTATAGTCTTTTTCACAGCTAAACTCAAGACGTTCAGCGTACAGTCTCAGCACACCCTCCTTAAATCCGGTAGTTGCACTTATCTCATACTCAGGTTCATCCTCCCCAAGCATTACATCGAAGCCCCTCTGTCCATTACTAGAAACCATGGTAGGCTTGGCTATCTGAGCATTTGCAAAGACTGTCTTGTACTGATAATCATCAACCTCACTGACAACTGTTTCAATGAGTCCACTAAGTGAATTGTAATATGCACGAATAGAATAGTTATTGGATATTATAACCTGAATAGTTTTATTTCTGATCCTGTGTCTGAACTTGAAGCTGTGGAAACCAGCTCTTACAGTAATATAAATCTTCTCACCCGGCTCAATCTCATAAAGTGTTGCATCATCAACAAACAACATAATGGCTCCGCCGGCCAAATTTCTCTGTCCTGTACATGTAATCTCTACAAGGTACTCCTTACCATCTTCAAAGAGCTTGCCTCCGCAGATGGGGCAGAAATTTATTTTGTTGCTTAATTTATCCGGAAGTACGTTTTTACAATTCGGACAGTTCATTTGTAGTCTCCTCTTAATTACCATTAATCATAACATAATTTCAATTTCTCTTTTATAAAGAAAAAATGAAATACAATATTAAAGTGCAAACTTTATTTCGTCAAGTCCGGTATAAAAAAGAGATTTTATTTCACCATTTCATGGTTTCAAAACGGGAACTTATCTTCGCAAATACTCTCGCCTCCGGCAGTAATAAATCTCCCTATCTGTCCCCTGCTGACAAAGGCCTTTTCTGCTATTACGGCGTCAAAAGAATGATCCGCCCAGGGAAGTCTTGTGGTATTAGCATCCCCAAAAGCCACCTCGTCAGCTATATTTTCCGCTATACCTGCAGCAAAAGAATTGGCGCAGACGCCTGCTATATTAACGTTTGAAACCATACTCTTGATATACGAGGCATTAGCCCCAAGACCGCAACTGAAATCAAGTACATTGAGCACTCCGTTTTTTTCTTTTGCCAGTCTTATGACCTCATCACAGGCTGATTGCCAGGGAAGGCTGTAGCTCCATACATCAAAGCCCCACTTATTCTCAAACTTCTCACGACCTCTCTCCATTGCATCTGAGTGCCCGGCAAAACCACCACCGCCATTGTGATAGATAAAGCTATTCTTGCAGATGTACTGCTCATATCCAGCAATAGCAAGCCTTATTCCCAGATCATCATCTTCAAAATAGCCGGGTGAAAATACTTCATCAAACACCTTTCCATCAGGCGCAACAGTAAACAGCGCATCATTAGATATCAAAAGAGCAAAGCCAGTTAGCCTGAAGAACTTAATATAAGGGTTAGAAAAAACAGGAATCCTGTCACTGACATAGTTTTCAAAAACCTTGTAGGCTGCATCTGGGGCAAGCTTCTTGTGCCAGGGCTTCTCAGGATCTCCAGTGTAATCTTCCGGGAAATACGGCTTAAAGCTATCTTCTCCAATTTCCTGAAGCGATGCGCTATTAGAAAATGCACTGGTGGCTCCAACATTCCGGTTATCATATAGTCCCATTCTGAGCCAGAACAGAGAAAGCGGAGTCAATACAGCATCATTATTTAAAAAGAAAATGTCATTTTCCGGATCACAGTTTGCAGCGCCAAGATTACAGCCTGCTGGAAAACCCAGATTTTCACTACTAATAACAAGCTTAAACGGAAATCTTGATGAGTTCTCTGCGCTCTTTAAATAATCCGTAACGCCTGCCTCTGTGGAAGCGTTGTCCACAACTACAATTTCTGTTCCTCTTGATGGCGCATATTTTTCCACAGATTCTATGCACATCTTAATGAGGTCAAGATCATTGTAGGAGAGTATCATTATGCTGGTGCCACGAACTCGCATTCCAGGAGCATTTCTGACCATATCAAAAGAGCTCTCAATCACCTGCTTGTCTTCGTCAGACGTGCAGTAATCAAGAGCTGTTTCAAAGCATAGATATGCCCAGTTTACATTGATATTCATGTAATGAAGGCCAAGCATATAGAATATTTCATAATTTGTATAGTCGTAGGACAGTCCCCTGTAAAGAGCTGTCAGCTGCGCTGTTCCATCGTTTAAGCCTTCCCATATAGAAGCCTCGAGCACGCATAGTTTCGCAGCCTCAACAGGAGTTCTCTCATCTATATGAAAGTACTCTTCCTGAAACTCGTATAGCGCATCCTGAAGTTCACCCTGGGAAACCAGTTCAGACAGCTTATCAAACACGTGTGGACCCTCCGTCATTACCATTATATCACGAAAGTTGACGTAAAATCGTATCCTTAAATGATATAACCGGCTTCCACCCCGTATCCTTGGTGATTTTCTCTACAGATGGCCTGAGAGAAACAAACGGTGATGCCTTATGTCCGTATGTTATAAGCCCCTTATCACAGCCCACAACCTCAGCCACTTCCTGAACATATTCCTTAAGCAGCTTAAAAGAGCCATTGGCAATATTGTACGCTTCACCTGATACTCCGCTCTCAGCAAGTGCTGTAATGGCAGCTGCTGCGTCAGTTGCATCAAGATAATCCCAGTACTGCTCGCAGGAAGAAAGCTTCACTTCTTCGCCTCTACGCAGTTTATCAACAAGGTCAGGAAGCATGCGACCTGATGGCTCATACTTGCCTATAAGGCTAAATATCCTGCCCCAGATAAAATCAATTCCAAGAAGCTGCGCCCTGTTTCTAAGTAGATAATAAGCTGCTGCCTTACAGGAGCCATATGCAGAAAACGGGTCAAGCGCAAGGTCCTCAGTTATAAGCTCGCAGTCTGACTTAATTCCATACTCAGCCTGAGAGCCAATTCCAACAAAGCGAATATCTGGAGAAATCCCAGTTGCAGCATCCATAGCCTTAAAAGCGCCATGGACATTTTTCATCTGAGCTTCAAAGTCATCGCGACCTCCGCCCCATGCCAGATGGAAAAAGAAATCCGCCTTCTCAGGAATATATGAAGGAAGCTGATCGTACTCCTCCATCTCCAGGAAGACTTTAACAAGCTTATCCTCAGGCACATTCTCAAATCTGTCGTTGTGAGAAGAGCTCTTCCGCCCTACAGCGTACACTTTGTAGTTTTTACTTAAAAGGTGCTCTACGAGGTTTGCACCAGCAAACCCGAAAGCACCTGTAACAATCGCTATCAACCTCTAACAGCCTCTCTTATAACCTTTGCGATATAATCAACCTTGGTATCATTAAGCCCTGGATATACTCCAACCCAGAAGCTATTGTTCATGATATAGTCTGTAGTCTTAAGATCACCTACAACTCTATAAGCATCTGTATCTCTATATTCATCGAAAGCCGGATGTCTGATAATATTTCCGCTGAAAAGAAGCCTTGTCTGAATATTGTGATCCTCCAGCGCTCTTGTGATCCTGTTTCTGGTCACAGGCTCTCCCTTGGAATCCACAGCTCCATCTCTAACGCTCATGATAAAGCCAAACCATGAAGGTCTGCTGTTCTCAGAAGCCTCAGGAAGAATAAGTACATCTGTAAGATCCTGAAGATCAGCATGAAGTCTCTCCCAGTTATGGCGTCTGGCATCAGCAAAGCCCACAAGCTTATCCAGCTGAGCACAGCCAACTGCTGCCTGCATATCTGTTGCCTTAAGATTATAACCAAGATGGCTATATACATATTTGTGGTCATAGCCAACAGGGAGCTGGCCAAACTGACCATCAAATCTACGGCCACAGAAATTGTCTTTTCCCGGAGGACATACGCAATCTCTTCCCCAGTCTCTGTAGCTCTTAACAAGCTTATTAAGAAGGGCATTGTTAGTATATACACATCCGCCCTCACCCATAGTGATATGGTGTGGTGGATAGAAGCTTGATGTTCCTATATCACCCCAAGTTCCAGTGTATCTGGTCTCACCATCAATAGTATACTCAGAGCCAAGGCTGTCGCAGTTATCTTCCACAAGCCACAGATCATGTTTATCACAAAACGCCTTGATCACCTCAAGATTAAAGGGATTACCAAGGGTATGGGCAATCATTACTGCCTTGGTCTTCTCTGAAAGAGCTGCCTCAAGATCAGTAACGTCTATGTTGTATTCTGGAACTGTTACATCAAGAAACACCGGAATTGCGCCATACTGCATGATAGGTGCAACTGTTGTAGGGAAACCACAGGCAACTGTAATGACTTCATCGCCTCTTTTGATCTGTCTGTCTCCCAGCTCCGGTGCTGTAAGTGCCATGAAGGCTATAAGATTAGCTGAAGATCCGCTATTTACTAGATTTGCGTACTTAACACCAAGAAGGTCGGCAAATCTCTTTTCAAATTCCTCTGTATATCTTCCTGCAGTGAGCCAGAAATCCAGTGAAGAATCTACAAGATTAACCACTTCCTTCTCATCAAAAACTCTTCCTGCATAGGAAATTCTGTCACCCTCTGTAAAGCTCTCTGTATCTGCCTTAAGAAAGTTCTCGTAATACTCGGCAACCTTATTCAGAATCTCCTGTCTTGCTGCCTCTTTAGCTGATAAATCAATACTCATTACTTATTTATATCTCCATAAATTTATTGCAGCTGTGCCAGCGATATCAGCTTATTCCATGCTGATCTCGTTAGCCTCTCTCTCGTAATCAGCCGCCTGCTCCTCATTGCCAAGCTCTCTATAGCATCTGGCGATAGCAAGCCTTGGAAGCTCCATGCTCTTCTTGATATCGAGAATGCTGCTGCATTCATAGGCTGCATTATAATACCATACTATGGCCTCATCAAGGTCCTTCTTGTTATAGTAATAATCGCCTAGTTCATAGCACATCTCACTGGACATTTCAGTGGTGGCATCCTTAAGGGAGTATTTTAACATCGCATCTGCATCTTTTTCAAGGACAGCGATGTGAGCCAGAACGCAGCTGGCTTCCTTTATCTCATCAATTCCCCTTGTATTATCAAGCGTAACTCCTTCAAAAAAATTTTTGGCCTGAATAAAGTCTTCGTCTGTACCAGCCATAAAAAGCTCTCTGGCGTACATATCAAGGAGCCTCTTGGAAAATCTCCTGCCTTCAATAACTGCCTTTCTAAAAATAGCCAGGTCTCTGGCAGCATGATTCTCTCTAGGTCTGTGAATTATCTCAATGTCACTGTCGCATACTACAGGCTCCATCATGACCTGCTCATGGATAGGATCAACCCAGGTAAAATGTCGAAGTCTCTTAAAGAGCTTGGGGCGAAGCTCCCTGTCAAAATTGTAGACAGTTCTATATGCAAGCTGATTGCTATAGTACATCTGAACTATATCCACATCCAGCTTGTCGATATCAGCCTTAAGATTAAGAAATCTTTCTCTATTCTCATCATCCAGCTCTTCGTCAGCATCTGCAGAATATATGTAGTCACAGGTCGCAAGTGAAAAGGCATAGTTTCTGGCATCACTAAAATCACCAGTCCACTTGAAGGTGTATACCTTAGCGCCTCTGTCTTTGGCTATTTCCACAGTATTGTCAGTTGAGCCTGTATCCACAACAATAAGCTCGTCTGCAATTCCCTTAAGAGAATCAAGACACTTTCCAAGACAAGCCTCTTCATTTTTAACTATCATACAAACGCTGATCGTAACCACAATTCCACCTCCTGGACTTATGATGCAAGATTCAGTGACCTAATACCAACGGACATATTTTCATATATTAATGTTATCGTTTTATTGATAGTTTTTCAACAATAATCATTTCATAAACTTGAGCACCTGCTGCCTTGTGTATTCAGACATATCCTCGCCATCGTTCCACGCCTTGTACCATTTAACTGTTTCACCTATAGCTGTATCCGCATGCCATACAGGCTTCCAGCCAAAGGTGTCCCTTGCCTTGGAGCTATCGAGTTTTAAAAAGCTGGCTTCATGTGGCGCATTCTCATCAGCTTCATTAACCCACTTGGCACCATCTCCCCAGTACTTAACAAAAGCGTCAGCAAGCTCTCCTGTTGTGATGCAGTCTTCATCTCTTGGTCCGATATTGTAGTAATCAGCATACTTTTTATCCTGAGCCTGCATCATTGCAATAGTAAGATACACAGACAGAGGCTCAAGCACATGCTGATAAGGCCTTGTAGAATATGGATTTCTTACTCCTATACTCTTACCAGCAATCGTAGCTCTTACGCAGTCAGGAATAATCCTGTCATTGGCAAAATCTCCGCCTCCAATCACATTACCAGCTCTAGCAGTTGATATAGCTGTCGCGGATTCCTCAGAGAAAAAAGACTTCTTGTAGGAATGGGTTACCAATTCAGAGCAACTCTTGGAATTAGAATATGGATCATAGCCATCGAGCTTCTCATCCTCTTTAAACGCGTGGTCAGTAAGGTCGTTGTTCTCATAAACCTTATCTGTCGTCACATTCAAAAAGCTCTTTGCCCCAGGGTGATTTCTCAAACACTCCAGGATGTTTACTGTTCCCATTACATTTGTCTCATAGGTGTATCTTGGATCCTTGTAGGAGTCCCTTACAATTGGCTGAGCTGCCAGATGCAGAACAACCTCCGGATCAGCCTCCACATAGGCCTTTTCAAGCGAATTATAGTCTCTTATATCACCAATAGTGCTATGCACCTTATCTTTTAGCTCCAATATATTAAAAAGAGCTGGCTCTGTCCCAGGCTCAAGAGAATAACCATAAACCTCTGCCCCAAGCTCAGCTAACATAACACAAAGCCAGCTGCCCTTGAATCCTGTATGCCCGGTTACAAAAACTCTTTTTCCATTGTAAAAATCTCTTAGATTCATCTTGTACCTCATTTGATCTAATGTATTTCTCCTCAAATTATACATCAACTTAAGAATTTGTTCCTACGCAATCGTATTGTAGACCATAATGCTGTCACAATTTTGTAGTATAATTGATTTGTTTGATTAAAAAGGTGGTTTATTTATGAAAAGTTTTTCCAAAATTGGACTTATTATAGCTGTTATGGCACTTTGTATCTGCGGCTGTAGCAATGATAAAGAGCAGGTTTCCAAGGTTCCTCCCTTCGATGGCAAGGATTATTTGGTAATTTCCTCTATGACAGCCGAGGGCGAGAACCCAGAAAAATACGCAGCCAATTACGAGCCAATCAAGAATTTTGATACCAAGCTAAGTGTACCTACATATATCACCAAGCTGGGTGAATACTGGTTTATCGTGGACTGCTACCACAACAGGGTTATCTATTCTGATACACTTGGAGCTCCTCTTACAGACTGGTATATCATGACAGCAGACGTCACACAGCCTCACACCATTGCCAGCAACGGTAATGTATATATGGTTGATGACACTGAGAATCACAGAGTAGTTATCTTTGAAATGATAGATGGCAAGTTCATTAACACCCAGACTATCTACAACATAGGCAATCGCCCACACTACACGGTTTATGACAAAGAGACAGATACCTTCTATGTATGGAGCTCAACCACAGGTGAACTCTACTGCATCAGACAGGGAGCTGATTCAAGCAGATTGTACATAACAGATATCAGGAAAATGGATGTACTTGATGGCATTTACGTCAGATCTTTTTCCATTATAGATGGGGATATTTACTTTGTTTCCGGTGTTTCTGACGAAGGCTTCCCTGCCAAGATCTACTGCTGCGATCTGGAGACCCTAGAAGTAAAAAAGAGCTATGATGTACCCGACAATCTTGCCGGAATGGTACAGATCACCAAAATAGATGATTATTACTATGTTTCTGTTTCCACAGACCTGAGCGGTAGTCAGGATGTTGCTACTATCGTAAGAGCCCGCACTCTCGACGACCTGGCAGAGGGCGAGTACGAAGACATCTACAGTCAGTACTTTGTAGGCGGCGGAACACCTTACTACATCTCAAATGTAGACGACACTTATTTCCTGACAGAACACAGACTGACAGATCATCAGATCTGGAGCTTTAAAGTCGACAACAATGAAATAGTGGATGTACAGACCATTTACTGATCCGCACACCCACATATCATTCTCATTTACATAAATCTTTCATTAGCTTCACATCTTCAGAGGTAATCTCCTTGGAGCTGTACCTGGCTTTCTCGTACAGCTTGTAGGCAGATGCCTCTTTTTCTATTACAATTTTCTGCTCCATCTCAAGAGGCGTATCTGATCCCGCCACATCCCTAAAGGCATAGCTTCTCTCAATATATCTGGTAAAGAGCTGTCTCACTCTTCCTGCTGGAGTGAGCCTTTCTCTTAGTTTCATTTTGCCACTTCCTTTGGTAAAAGAATTATCGGAAGCTGACAGAGGACTCAAATACTCGATCTTATCTCTGGCAAGGCGGTCCTTGATACTCTTCCTTGATGAATTAAAGAGCTTATAGAACTCTTTTACCATTAGCACTGCTATATATATGATGCCTATAGTAACAACTATGGCGACGAGCCAGAACAGCACCTGCCATATTGTGTGCCAGATGGAATTATCCTCCACCCGCTCAATCTGAAGCATTCCCGAGCCGCCTCCGGTTGTCGTCTGAGGCGTGTCAAACTCTGCCTCTTCCTCAAAATGAAGGAAGGAAAAGAGAAACCTTAGAACCGCTGTTATCGCCGCTCTAAGCATAGCCACTACTTCTTTTCCATAATCAATGAATGCACTAAGAGCCATCATAACAAAGGCTATGATCAGAGAGAGCCTTAGCATCTGGCCATTGTTTCTCTTGATTGAATCATATGGAATAAAGTCCCTGTCCTTGAAAGTCACCAGGGCTCCAATCGTCTGTCGGGCATTGTAATAGATAATACACATGATTCCCCATATTATCTCCGCAATAAGAACAAGTACAATGGCTGATTTCTGAGAAGTGATCAGACAGAACAGGTACAGACCAATAAACAAAAAGCCCTCGTAAATTGTAGGATAAAAACGACCGTGACCATCGAGCCTTGCGTAAATGGCAATGATCGTAATAATTATCATCGCCAGAATGTGCAGAACCTGAATCACGCTGGTAATCGAAACACCGGCGAACAGAACACCCGCTACAAGCTTCTGGTTACTTGAAAAGGTGACAAAGCTACATAGTGCCATTGATGCCAGGTGCAGCCCCAGAAATACAATAAGGTTCGTTGCAAAAGCCTGGATAACCTCTGATAGCAGCATAAACAAAGCCAGTGTCACATTAACCATCATAATGGCAGGCACAGCCCTAAGCTGCATTGCCATCAGTGCCACTGTCGCCAAAGTTATCACAACCAGTATGTTATTGAGTATTCGCAAAATTTCTATACGTCTATGTAATCTCATATATAATCTCTTATTTATGTGGTTATCCTATGAATCCCCTGCTGCTTACAGATACCCATCATGGATTATTCTGGTGAAGCTGATTCTGTCATCCTCAGGAGCTCTCTGATCCATGCTCTTGGTAAGCGGACAGAGCCACAATAGCTTGCCCTTCTCATCACACAGCTCTTTGGCTGCTCTTAGCATGCCTTCTCTCCTGCTGGTAGAAATGACACAGTAGACTATTTGTCTGCTCCTTGAGCTACCAAGCTCCTCTTTTACCAAAGTTTCTATATCTCCGGCTTCCTTGCTCAGGTCAATTCTTGCAAGAGCCCTGCAGAAATTCCTGTTATGGTCCAAGGAAGCTCCTGCTTCGAGTCTAATGAGCTCGCCAGAAACCTTGTCCAATCCATTAGTTAAAAGAGATACCGGTATGTTAGCCTCAATAAACTTAAGTGCAAGCGTTCTTGCAATTCTGATGCAGTCCTCTATCAGTTCTGTCTCAAAGAGGATTCCCGGCTCCTCAACATTAAGAATCAGTGCCACCTCAGGACTTGAAGTATAGTCATGAAGATTAACCTTCATGCTGCCCGTTCTGGCACTAGCCTTCCAGTTGATATCAGACATCTGATCTGTTGGCGCATAATCCCTGATTCCTCTGAAGGTGAAATTATCTTCATACAAAAATCTCTGGGACTGTACTTCTCCCATGAGCTGCTGAAATGGAATGTCCACCTTATCAGAAGGCATGAGCCTTGGATACACATACATGCTGGTGCGCTGTTTCCTGTCAGCATAGTGAATATCTGAGCTGAAAAGATCCGATGCCACAAGAGAAGTCTGCAAAATGCTGTAAAATCCACGCTTCCTGCAATCCATCAAAAGAGTTCTTGTTATCTTTTCATAGAATCGAAGGCTGAATACATCTATTACATTAACTCTGTCTGTAACCGATGCATTGGTGGTGTCCTTGAAATCAAGTCCCACGTCAGTCTGAAAGTTCACCTGTAAAATGTGTAATGGTATGAAATTTCTGTTGGTTATGACTTCCGAAAGGGAAGCCTCCTCTCCTTCTGTTACTGCCTCCGCGCCAAAGTTTAGCTCAGCAGAAAGGCCTCGCTGCCAGTACCTGTTGAATATCCAGCGCTCCAGCATAAACAGCAGAAAGAGGATTATTGGTATCAAAAATATAGGCATAATCTACATCCATTTTTCCATATCACTTAGCAAAGCTTACTTCAGTTGGTACAGTTACTTCTCCCAGAATCTGCTCAATGATCGCGCTGGCGTTTCTTGCTTCGCCATAGCCACCACCCAGAATGATACGATGCGCAAGAACTGGAGCTGCCAAAGTCTTGATATCCTCTGGTGTTACATAGGTTCTGTCATTTGCATAAGCCATAACCTTGGCACAGTACAAAAGCGCAAGGCTTCCTCTAGGGCTTACTCCTGACCTTACATCATTTCTATTTCTGGTTGCCTCTACAATATCTGTGATATATGCCATGAGATCAGGATGAACTTCTACCTTCATGGCCTCCTGTCTCATCGCCATAATGTCCTCAAGAGATGCTACAGAACTTAATTCATCAAGCTTCTGCTCCCTGTTTCCTTCCTGGAATCTCTTCAGGATTTCAAGTTCCTGCTCTTTACCCGGAAATCCCATGGACAGCTTCATGATAAATCTATCGAGCTGCGCCTCAGGAAGTGGGAAGGTTCCGCTTGTCTCTATTGGATTCTGAGTTGCGATTACAAAAAATGGCTCAGAAAGCTTTCTGGTATTGCCATCAATTGTAACCTGTCTCTCCTCCATACACTCAAGAAGACCTGCCTGAGTTCTAGGTGTTGCTCTGTTGATCTCATCTGCCAGAAGGATATTACAGAACACAGGGCCTGGGTTAAATACGAACTCACCCTTAGCAGCCTGATACACATTAAGTCCTGTGATATCAGATGGTAAAAGATCTGGTGTAAACTGGATTCTGTTGTAGGAACCTGCTATAGATCTTGAAAGCGCCTTGGCAAGCATTGTCTTACCAGTTCCCGGAACATCCTCAAGTAAAACATGCCCACCAGCCACCATGGCACACAATGTCAGAAGGATTGTCTCATTCTTTCCTACGATTATCTTAGAAACATTCTCTCGAATTGCCTGTATCTTGTTCATGCTCATTTACTCCTTGAAATGTAATACCTTTCTTAAGCCTCAATACTTGTATTATACACAGTATTTTCGCAGGAGAGTAGGCAAGAACTGCTCATTTTTTTCACGCTATATAAATATGTGTTTTATTGAATTTTTAGACTTCCTTTATTTCGTTTTTATTAGTACAATATGAAGTGAACATTGTCGCTATCTTAACGTGACATGTGATTCGAGGGGTGGATAATGAGATTATTTGATAATGCCAGAACGTTGATCGATCTATACAGAGATTACCGTTCTACTAATGATGACGATCGCCAGGACTTCTATCAGTCTAAGTGCGATTACTATCAGAATTATGTGAGCATCAGCCTTGTGGCTGCTGTACTTTTTTCTATTGCATATCTTTTCTCAGATCATATAACGAATGGCTCATTTATGCTTACGCTTATTCCCAGATTATCTATCCTTGTGGCTCTGGCTATTTTCCTTGTAATCACTCATTTTTTCAAAGGCCGTGATATCACTGTTTTTATGGACTTCTTCCTTGCTCACTGCATTGTCTTTGCATCAATCTGGTCAACCTATAACCTTGTTGACAGAACCCACGCCAGTGAGTGTTTCATCATAATCAACATCATTTTCCTTACTGTAGGCTTTGCAGCAAGACCAAGGGAGCTTCTTCTTTCATCAATCATTTTCATCCTTGAGATACTTGCTTCTAATTCTTTTAATCATTATCCGAATCTGGATATGATCCTTGCATACCAGATTCCGCTTATGCTGGCAATCTATGTATCTCACGGAATTCTGACACTTTTTTACCTGGATCACTATCGAACACGTCAGGAGCTGGAGCTTGCCATGGTAACTGATCCTCTCACTCAGGTTTATAACAGACACCTGCTGGAAAAGATAGTAACCAAGAATGCATTAAAAGAAATAAATGGTCCGGTAGCCATCGCAATGCTTGATATCGACCACTTCAAGCAGGTCAACGATGAACACGGTCACTATACTGGCGATCTCACACTTCTGTACATCGGTCAGAAGCTGGCCAAGGGAACTCACGAAGATGATTATGTAATAAGATATGGAGGAGAGGAATTCGTCATTATCCTCAAGAACTGCGACGTCAACAACGCCTGCGCCCGTATGGAGCAGTTCAGACGCGACATAGAATCCGCAACAGATACGCCTGTACCATTTACCATCTCAGTTGGCGTATCAAGATATAACGGAGATTTCAGTAAGTCCATCCAGAACGTGGACAACGCACTGTACAAAGCTAAGAACACTGGCAGAAATAAGGTTGTGGTGGTATAAAGAAAATATTGTAAAGACACTAAAAGACCCCAAAGCGTATGCTTTGAGGTCTTTCCTTATGCCATCTTAGAAGCTATTCTTCTTGGATGATTTGCTATTACCAAGGATACTCAAGATTCTCATGAACAGGTTAATAATATCAAGATAGATATCAAGTGCACTGTCTACAGCGTTATCAACAGTCTTAGGATACTGCTGAGCTTTCCAGTAGTCATATCCAATGTACAGTGAAAAGATAACTGCACCGATCAAAGCAGATACGTTCTGGCGAACTCCAAAGAGCATCAGAACAAGCTCTACAACTATAAGTCCAAGCAAGCCTCCGAATAATATTCCATGAAGCTTGGAGAAAAACTCAGGCTTAAGAATACTAAGGCAAACCATAACTACAGTAATTCCTGCGGTGTAAGTAATTGCCTGAAGTACTACCAGTGAGCTAAGTCCTCCATAGTAATAAACCACTGTTGAAACAACAATTCCTGCAGGAACTACGACCAGGTTATAACCCAAAAAGCTTACAAGAGGATTATTACTTTTAGCAGAAATAATTGTTCCGGCAAGAACACTAACAATATAGCCCACTATCAACACTATAGGATTAAGACTAAGGGCAAAAGGTGTAAGCTTAGAACATATCAGGATATTAACGAGCAGTCCATAAGCTACAACTCCGCCAAGATACATATTGTAAGCTCTGTCAGAAACAATCTCATTTTCTAAAACAGGCTTTAAAAGTCTTTCTTGTTTTCTCTCACTTAAACTAAACATAACTATTTCCTCCAACATGTATAATAATGCTTTGTCATGAGTATATTCTATGTCTGATACTCATCATAATCCATAACATTTTCAGCATATTATAAATTCTTATTTTTCTATTTTGTATAAAAAGAGCTCCACTGCTCATCACAGCGAAGCCCATATTATTCAACATATTATTCTTCTGATGTGTCTCCAACTGGCTTGCCGCCTGTAGCGAGCCACTTAAGGTATGCATTGATGAATGGATCAAGCTCACCATCAAGTACTCCGTCAGCGTTAGAAGCCTTGAAGCCTGTACGTGTATCGTTAACCATTGTGTATGGCTGAAGTACGTATGAACGAATCTGGCTACCCCAGGCATTATCCATAACCTCACCACGGATACCAGCAAGCTTAGCAGCCTGCTCTTCCTGCTTCATGATGAAGAGCTTAGCCTTCAACATCTGCATAGCCTTGTCCTTGTTCTGGAACTGTGAACGCTCATTCTGGCAGGCAACAACTACGCCTGTAGGGATATGAGTGATACGAACAGCAGATGATGTCTTGTTGATGTGCTGTCCGCCGGCACCTGATGAACGGTATGTATCAATTCTCAGATCGTCTGGATTGATCTCGATATCTACATCTTCCTCGATATCAGGCATTACGTCGCATGATACAAAGGATGTCTGTCTCTTAGCCTGTGCATTGAAAGGACTGATACGAACAAGTCTGTGAACACCGTGCTCAGACTTAAGAAGTCCGTAAGCATTTGTTCCTGTAATCTGGAATGTAACTGACTTGATACCAGCTTCATCACCATCAAGGAGATCAAGAACTTCTGTAGTAAAGCCCTTTCTCTCTGCCCATCTGGTGTACATTCTATAGAGCATTGATGCCCAGTCACAAGCCTCTGTACCGCCTGCACCAGCATTAAGTCTGAGAATTACGTCATATTTGTCGTATGGCTGATTGAGAAGATTGCTGATTCTGATGTCCTCAAGAGTTGTCTCGAAATCATCAAGCTCTGATCTGATCTCTGCAGCCATATCATCATCATCTACACCCTCTGCATTCTGCATATCAATGAGGTCGATGATATCTGTGTACTGATTGTTGAGCTTCTCAATGTTAGCAACAAGGTCCTGCATGTTCTTGAGATCCTTGGTCTTCTTGTTGGCCTTCTCTGCATTATCCCAGAAACCAGGCTCTTCCATCTCACGCGAAAGCTCTTCTATTATCTTCTTCTTGTTGTCGAGATCCAATGATGCTGTAACCTCTTTAAGGGTTCCCTGCAGGTTCTGAATCTCAACCTTCATCTGATCTAAAACTACCATAAAAACTCCATTTCTATCTGATAACTATAACGCAATTGCCGGAAGTCAGGATCAAACCTTACCGTGGCAATTCTTGTACTTCTTGCCGCTTCCACATGGGCATGGATCATTTGGATAAACCTTAGCTTCAACTCTCTTAACTGGAGCCTTAGCAATTGAATCATCCTTGTTAGTTCCTGTAACCTTGGCAACCTGCTCACGCTCAACTCTCTCTTCGATGTGAACGTGGAACAGAAGTCTAACTGTATCCTCTCTGATAGCCTTGGTCATGTCATCGAACATCTCATAACCAGCAAGCTTGTACTCAATCTTAGGATCTCTCTGGCCATAAGCCTGAAGTCCAATACCCTGACGGAGCTGATCCATATCATCGATATGATCCATCCACTTTCTGTCGATAACCTTGAGGAGGATAACTCGTTCGATCTCACGGATTGTCTCTGGCTCAGGGAACTCAGCCTCTTTAGCCTCATAGAGCTTAACAGCCTCTTCCTTGAGCTGCTGAGCAAGGCCACTCTTAGTGAGGTTATCAATACGTCCTCTGTTGATCTTCTTAAGAGGAATAGTAGGTAAAAGAAGCTCATTAAGCTCCTGGAGATTCCAGTTATCTGGATCTGACTCCTCACCTACAACTGTCTGAACATCAGCTTCTACAATATCAGTGATCATCTTGTAGATAGAATCGCGAAGTGATTCTCCATCAAGAACCTTCTTACGCTCTGCATAGATGATCTCTCTCTGCTCGTTGTTAACCTGGTCATACTCAAGAAGATTCTTACGTATGCCATAGTTGTTAGACTCAATCTTCTTCTGTGCAGACTCAATAGCCTTAGAAAGAGATGAGTGCTCGATTTCCTGTCCATCAGGAATCTTAAGCGCATTGAACATCGCAATAAGTCTCTCTGAACCAAACAGTCTCATGAGGTTATCCTCAAGTGAAAGATAGAACTTAGATTCACCTGGATCACCCTGACGACCTGCACGTCCACGGAGCTGGTTATCAATTCGTCTTGATTCATGTCTCTCAGTACCAATTATCTTAAGACCGCCGGCTGCTCTTGCATCCTCGTCAAGCTTGATATCAGTACCACGACCAGCCATGTTAGTAGCGATTGTAACAGCGCCCTTTCTACCAGCCTCAGCAACGATCTCAGCTTCCATCTCATGGAACTTGGCATTAAGTACCTGATGCTGAATACCGCGCTTTCTAAGAAGCTTACTGATCTCCTCAGAAGACTCGATAGTAATAGTACCAACCAGTACTGGCTGTCCTTTCTCGTGAGAAGCAACTACTGCATCACAGATAGCCTCAAGCTTCTCCTTCTTGGTCTTATAAACAGCGTCCTGATGATCAATTCTGATTACAGGCTCGTTAGTAGGAATCTCGATAACATCAAGTCCGTAAATATCACGGAACTCTCTTTCCTCAGTAAGAGCAGTACCAGTCATACCGCACTTCTTCTCGAACTTGTTAAAGAAGTTCTGGAAAGTAATAGTAGCAAGAGTCTTGGACTCTCTCTTAACCTTAACATGCTCCTTGGCCTCGATAGCCTGGTGAAGACCATCTGAATAACGACGTCCAGGCATTACACGACCTGTGAACTCATCAACGATAAGAACTTCGTCGTCCTTAACAATATAATCGTGATCCTTCTGCATAAGGTTGTTAGCACGAAGAGCAAGGATAATGTTGTGCTGAATCTCAAGGTTCTCAGGATCAGCAAGGTTCTCTATACGGAAGAAACGCTCAACCTTGGCAACACCCTGTGCTGTAAGGTTAACGATCTTGTCCTTCTCATTAACGATGAAGTCACCAGTCTCTTCTCTCTCAATACCCATGATGGCATCCATCTTGGTCAGGTCTTCCATGTCCTCACCACGAGTCATCTGCTTGGCAAGAACATCACACGCCTCATAAAGCTTGGTTGACTTGTCACTCTGACCAGAAATGATAAGAGGAGTTCTGGCTTCATCAATAAGGATGGAGTCAATCTCATCGATGATGGCATAGTTAAGACCACGAAGAACGCACTGTTCCTTGTAGATAGCCATGTTATCACGAAGATAATCGAAACCAAGCTCATTGTTAGTAACATATGTAATATCACAGTTATAAGCAGCACGTCTCTCTTCTGAAGTCATGCTGTTAAGAACGACACCAACTGTAAGTCCTAAGAACTCATGAATCTTACCCATCCACTCTGAGTCACGCTTAGCAAGGTAATCGTTAACTGTTACGACATGAACACCCTTACCAGCAAGAGCATCAAGATATGAAGGAAGTGTAGCCACGAGGGTCTTACCTTCACCAGTTCTCATCTCGGCAATACGGCCCTGATGGAGGATGACACCACCAATAAGCTGTACTCTGAAGTGCTCCATTCCAAGGACTCTCTTACCAGCCTCACGAACTACTGCGTAAGCCTCTGGCATGATGTCATCAAGAGTCTGACCATCTGCAAGTCTCTTCTTGAACTCTTCAGTCTTGCCTCTAAGCTCCTCATCAGAAAGAGCCTGCATCTGTGGTTGCATTGCCTCAATAGCATCTACAGTACTACGGATACGCTTAAGCTCTCTCTCACTGTGTGTTCCAATAATCTTGTCAATAATACTCATTTTAATTCTCCCAATGCATAAGGATTTGGCCTAGTATTATATGCAAAAAAGGGCATAGTAATCCCTATATAATTACAAAAGTCCATTGCACATTGTAGCAGATTTACGCCAACTATTCAACCATATCAAAACCCCCCGATTTCAGCTAACATGAAATCGAGGGTTTTGAAATAATTTCTATTCTGTTATGAATTAGTACTGCTGAGCCTTCTCTTCGCCGTTAAGGACACGGATAGCGCCCTGTGCAAGAGCAAGAAGCTCATCTTCTCCAGGATATACAGTAACTGGGCAGATCCAGTCAACACGCTCCTTGATAGCGTCTGTAATAACCTGACCATAAGCGATACCACCAGTAAGGATGATCTGATCAACCTTACCCTTGAGAACTGTAGCGCAAGCGCCGATGTTCTTGCAGATCTGGTATACAAAAGCGTCACGAACAAGGATTGCCTTCTCGTTGCCTTCCTCGCACATCTTGTTAACTTCTCTCATGTCGTTAGTTCCAAGGTATGCGTTAAGTCCGCCGTAACCAACGATCTTCTTTTTCATCTCGTCGTATGTGTACTTACCTGAGAAGCACATATCTACAAGAGCCTTAGCCGGGATACCGTTTGCTCTCTCTGGTGAGAATGCACCGTCACCATTAAGTGCTGCGTATACATCAACCATCTTGCCGTTCTTGTGAACGCCTGTTGATGTACCACCACCCATGTGAACAACGATCACGCTGATCTCGTCATATTTTTTGCCAATTTCCTTAGCATATCTGCGGGCAACAGCCTTCTGGTTAAGAGGATGGTCAATTGATACTCTCTCGATCTCAGGAACACCTGAAATACGAGCAACTGGCTCCATCTCGTCAACTACTACAGGGTCAACGATGTATGAAGGAACGCCAATCTCATCACCAATCTCTCTTGCGAGGATACCACCGAGGTTAGATGCATGCTGTCCCTGAACGCCCTTTCTAAGGTCCTCAAGAAGTGCATCTGTACACTCATATGTACCACCTGGAATAGGACGAAGAAGACCGCCTCTGCCTACGATAACGTTAAAAGATTTAATGTCAATGTTCTCTTTCTTGAGGAAATCGAGGATAATATTCTTACGGAAATCCTTCTGATCAATAATTGATGCATATGACTCGATTTCTTCTGTGCTGTGTCTAAGTGTCTCTTCCTTGATAAGAGTCTCATCCTCGAAGATACCAACTTTTGTAGATGTAGAACCTGGATTGA
>JAEEGF011530993.1_pt1 | contig 26507 bp, 15 predicted proteins | sample 9134171 | NCBI WGS metagenome assembly JAEEGF01 (sample SAMN16246542, study PRJNA631951) | gut metagenome | biome: gut microbiome; feature: rumen; material: AP-attached | host: Bos | place: Iran: Karaj | collected 2018-10 | reverse complement strand
ATCAGGCTCTCGCAGTGCTGAAGGTGGAGGAGAACCCCACCACGGCCAAGGAGATCGTCAACGTGTATCCCAACCCCTCGCAGGGTGAGGTGAAAGTGGCTCTGATGGAAGGTGCCAAGGCCGAGGTTGCGGTCTACGACTTCATGGGCCGTCAGCTCTATACCTACAGCTTCAACGGATTGAACCACACCACCTTGGAGAACTATCTGAACACCCTCGGCACGGGCGTGTATTTCATCAACGCCGTGTCGGAGATGGGCAACCAGACCCTGAAGTTCGTGGTGACGAAGTAACACGTTATCGTCCATCTAAAAACAAAGGAAGCCGACATTTGTCGGCTTCCTTTGTTTTTGGTAATAAGGGTTGTTTGTTAGTCCGTCAGTCCAATGGCTCTAGCGGCTTCGAGGAACCGCTCGCTGATTTCATCCAGACGCTTGGATTGTTTGTCGGTGAGGTGTTCCGTGTCGGCATTGTCGATCCTGCTGACGATGGGCGTGGCTTCGTTCAGCACTTCCAGCAACATGTTCATTTGTGTTTCGTCACTGAAATCCCATGATTTCATGCCGTTCAGTTTCCTCGTCACGGCGTCGTAGCTGTCTAAGAGCTCGTCCCATTCTTTGGTCGAGGTGGGAATCAGTTCAGGCTCGGGTTCTTCTTCGTCTCCATCGGTGGGACAATTCCATTTTGCTTTGAGTTGTGCGAGCCTGTCGTCGATCTGGTCCATGTATTCTTTGATTTCCTTGTCCTCAGCCTCGGTCATCGTTTCATCCTCTTCGTATTCGTTGTCAACGAAGGATAGGACGGCCATGATGAAATCCAATTGCGATATGTCGAGGTCGTCGCACGACTGGGCCTTGTTGATGGCTTCAAGGTAATTGTCGAGCATGGCTTTCATTTCACGGTATTCTTTGGTGTGGGGGCCACCGTTTCCGGCGAACGACACCATGGACATCGTGAGGATGGCGAGCGCGGTTAGCAGTATCTTTTTCATCTTTTTTTCCCTTGATTACTCTGTATCAGCGTCTCCTTCTCCTTCAGTTTCACATCCAAATTGCTGTTTCAGTTTTTGTGTCTCGATCTCAATACCATTCATTTTTTGTTCGATCTCTTTGTTCTCTTCGGGAGTCGCTTCTTCGGTGTATTTGTTTTCAGTCAATGCCATCAGTTTAAATAACATTGCCAATTCAGCATTGTCCAATTCTTCGCATGATGTTGCTTTCTTGATGCTTTGTTCGAATTCATCAAGGAGTTTCATTATGTCTTGGTATTGTTTGGTGTGTGGACCTGCTTTCTCGATGGATTCAATAGTGCTGCCATTGCTGTTGCACTGCATGGCGTTTGCGTTGTTGGCGAATGAAGCCAACGATATCGATACCACGACGATGGCTGTTAACATAAGTTTTTTCATTCTTTTTTCCCTGGTTCGTGTCGGGCGCAACTTCTAGATTATTGTATGAATTTATTGTCTTTTGATGAATCTCATGGTATGACTGCTGTCGATGTGGACGAGATAGAGGCCTTCGGGCAGCTCGCCGATGCCGATTTCGCTGTCGCCGCTGACGATGACTGACTTCACCAAGGCGCCCACGGTATTGTAGATGGCGATCTCGTGTTCTCCTTCAAGGCCGTCGATGCGGATGACGTCGTTGGCAGGGTTGGGGTAGAGCAGGAGGTGGGCGAAGTCGTTCTCGTCGACGCCGGTGCCCTCGAAGAAGGCGGCGAGGATGATGTCATGGTCGACGACGACGATTTTCGGGTTGTCGGTGGTGTCGTCGTTCCATTTCTTGAACACGAAGCCGTCAGCGGGGATGGCGGCGATGGAGGCCGTGGAGCCTGCGGTGTAGGTGCCTGCACCAACGATGAAGCCTTGGGTGTCGTCATAGTATACGGTGACCGTATAGGTCTGCACCGGGGCTTGCGAGAAATATGCGATGTAGTCGGCATTTTCAGTCACGGTGATGCTACGCGGGTTGTCCATGTTGCCGTCTTGCCAGCCCGAGAAGTAGAAGCTGGGGTTGGGTGTGGCGCCGATGCTGATGACGGTGCCGGCGGGATAGGTGCCGCCGCCGTAGGTCGTGCCTTGCAGCGGGTATTCGGGCCTGACGTTGATGGTGAAGGTCTGCACCTCGCTGAAGATGGCCGTGAAGGTCATGTTTTGCGTGACGGTGACGGTGCGCGGGTTGTCGGTGTTGCCGTCGTCCCAGCTAGTGAAGTAAGCGCCGGGGTTGGGCGTGGCGCCGATGTTGATGGTGGTGCCTTCGGGATAGGTGCCGCTGCCGCTCACGCTACCCAGGTTTGGGTCGTTGGCGAGCACGGTAACGGTGTATTGCGGTGTGCCGTTGAGGTGGAACAGCGCCTTGTAAGTGGCGTTGCCGGTGACGGTGACATTACGCGGGTTGCTGACGATACCGTCGTTCCAGCAGATGAAGGTGTAGTTGGGGTTGGCCGTGGCGGTGAGCACTGCCGTGCTGCCGTAGTCGTAGGTGCCGCCGCCGGTCACGGTGCCGCCTTCCTCGGGGTCGCTGGCGACTTCAATGACATATTGCAGCGGGGTGAAGATGGCGGTGTAGGTGGCATCGCCTTCAACGAAGATGTTGCGTGGGTTGTCCATGACGCCGTCGTCCCACATGCTGTAGACGTAGCCTTGGTTGCTGTGGGCCGTCAGACGGGCTGTGGAGCCGTAGGTGTAGCTACCGCCGCCGTTGACGGTGCCCGCATTTTCGGGTGATACGAGGGTGGTGATGTAGCACTGCCTGACTTCGAAATGCGCGGTGAAGGTCTCGTCTTGGGTGACGACGACGGTGCGCGGGTTGTTCATGATGCCGTCGGTCCAGCCGGCGAAGGCGAAGCCGAGGTAAGGCGTGGCCGAAATCTGTATGGTGTCGCCGTAGTTGAAGGTGCCGCCACCCGTGACGGTACCCCAGCCAGGATGGTCGCTCTCGACGACGATGGTGTATTGCCGCGTGACGAAGCGGGCGACGAAGAGGCTGTCTTGCGTGACGACGATGGTGCGCGGGTTGTCGGCGACACTGTCGGTCCACATCTCGAATTCGAAGCCTCCGTTGGCCACGGCTTCCAGCGTGACGGTGTCGCCGTAATGGTAGCTGCCGCCGCCGTCGACGATGCCGGCGTCCATGGGGATGACCTCGGTCTCGATGATGTATTCAAAGGCGTTGAAATGGGCGACAAAGGTGGTGTCACTCGTGATGACGATGTCGCGCGGGTTGTCGGCGATGCTGTCGTTCCAATAGAGGAACTCCCAACCCATGTCGGGGATGGCTTCGATGGTGACGGTGTCGCCATAATAATAGGTGCCACCGCCCGTGACGGTGCCGCCTCCGATGCTGTCGACTTCGACGGTGAGGGTGAAGGTGGGTTGCGGGGGCTCCGTCGATAGCACTGCGAGTCCGACGACGGCATCGCAGTCTTCAGGTTGGTAGAGCACCTCGCCGTCTTTCCACACGGTGGCCGTACCGTCGATTTGTCCGGCGTAATAAACGCCATATTCATTCGCGGTCAATGCATAAATGGATGAGAACTCGGTGCAGGCATGGTCGTAGAGGACCTCGTTGTCTTGCCAGACATAGAGGGAGCTGCCATCGTAGCCTCCGAGGTAGAGGCTGCCGTCGTAGTATGCCAAAGCGGTGAACTCTGCGTCGGGCGACTCGATGGAGAAGATGATGGAGTCGTTCTGCCAGAGCACGGCATGGAGGTCTTCACCGACGAAGGTGAATCCGGCCGCATACAGGTCGCCGTCGGCAAAACACAAGGCGTTGATGCCCGACAAGGCGTTGCTTTGCCATAGTATGGTGTCGTTTTTCCAGATGCAGGCATGCACGTTCTCTGATCCTACAATGCCACCGGCATAGACGTCGCCCGTGGCTGGATTGACGGTGATGGCTAAGATTTGGTTGGTGAGGGTGCTGTCGCTATAGGCGTAGAGCATCGCTCCATCTTGCCACACCATGCCAGCCACTTGATCCCATTCGTTCGCGCCGATGCCGCCTGCGGTCCACGTGCCGCCGTTGAGCACCATGCTGTTGATGGCCGTGCTGGTATCGCCCACAAACACGATGCTGTCGTTCAGCCATACATGGGCTTGTGTAGCCGCAAAGGCCGTGTCGTAGACAAATCCTGCGGCATAAATGCTGCTGTCGGGGGCCACTTGCAACGACGAAAGCGCCACTTGGCGTGTCGAGTCGGAGAGGCTGTGAATCAGCGTGTTGTTTTTCCAGATCTTGCCAGCTCCGTCGTGGCTACCAGAGAAATATACGTCCTGCGCCGAGGCCATACCGATGGCGAAAAACAGCGCGGCAAAAAGGGTTATAGCTTTTTTCATAGTGACAAAAAGTAGTTTATCCAAACTGCAAAAATAGATATTTTTCTTGAAGTCGGCATGCTTTATTTCCAAAATTGATGTATCTTTGCCGCCGATAAGCGGTGCCGCGAGGCTCAATAGGGAATCGGGTGCAAATCCCGGACAGTTCCCGCTGCTGTAAGCTCTTCACGCTGGTCACGATGCCACTGAAAACATAGTCTTTCGGGAAGGCGGCCAGATCAAAAGGAGTAAGTCAGAAGACCTGCCGCCTGTCGCTGAAACGAAGCTTTCGGGACAAGAGCTGGCTTTCCCTTATTATATAAGGTGCACCAACGTTATCCTTGAAGTTTTGAAGTAAGAGGTTAATCAACTAATTATCAAACCTTTAAAACTTAATGTATTATGCGTTTTAAAAACTTTACACTCTTCCTCCTTATGGGAGTCTTCGGTCTGTTTACGACCAACCTCTTTGCACAAGAGGACGCCACCATCGACCCCGCCGATATCAAATATTGGATTGGCGAAGGCGACAACGAGGTGGTCTTCATCGTCAACTGGGCTGAGCCCGACACGGCTCTGGCCTGGGGATACCGTTTTGCCGACGAGACTGTCACCATCAAAGAAGTCATGGACGACATCGCCGCTGTCGACTATCGTTTTAGCTATGATAGCCCTAATGGCAGTTGGCTGAATGACATTTTCTTCAATGACGGTGTGCTCGATTTGAGCCTCACGGAACCGATGTGGGTCTCATATTTGGTCAATGGCGATCCGTCGTGGAATACCTTCGACATCCAGACGCTGGAAGATGGCGACTATGTGAAATGGGGCGACACCTATTGTGGCACCATGATCGACCCTGAGAACTGGATTTATGTCTGGGAGAAGGAAGTCGCTGCTGTGTATGCCCTCGGCGAAGAAGCCATGATTGACTTTGGTGAGATCCAATATTGGGTTGGCCAAGGCCAGAACGAAGTGGTGCTTGCTGTCAACTGGAACGACCCTAACAGATGCCTGGCATGGGGATTCCGTTTCGATGGCGAAGAGGTCGTCCTCAAGGAAGTGATGGATGCCATCGCGGCCGCCGACGAGCGCTTCGACTATGTGGTCGGTGACTATGGCGTCGACGACATCACCTTCGACGAGGAAGAGCTGCACTATGCCCTCTCCGGAAGGTGGTGGCTTTACAACGTGAACGGTATCATGGGCTGGTATGGCTTCGACATGGAGCCTCTCCACAATGGCGACTTCGTCAAGTGGGGCGACGAGTCCTGCGCCATCGAGGTTGCTCAATGGGCCTACGTGTGGACCACCGAAGTGGAGCCCGTGTGGATGCCCACTGGCGTGAACGAGAGCGCCATGACCCTGTCGGTCTATCCCAACCCCGCCGTCAGCGAGACCTTCGTGACGGTCGAGAACGCCGGTCTGAACACGGTGTCGGTCTACGATATGTCGGGCCGCCTCGTCAACACGATGAGTGTCGTGGCCGCCGAAGGCGAGCAGGTGCGCGTCAGCACCGAGATGCTCAACGCCGGTGTCTACTTCATCAGCGTGAATAACGACAACGCCGTGCGCACAGCGAAACTCGTGGTGAAATGATAAGGAGACTCTCCATATTGCTGCTGGCTATGGTGCCGGTCGCGCTGTGGGCACAGTTTGCGCCTGCGCAAGACAAACCCGGCACCACGGCCATGCATGCCGACTCGTCGGCATTCGTGGCTTGGGCTACGGAATGCACCGTGAAGCGCGGCCCCATGCGTATCGACAAGCCTGAGAACGGCCTCGCCTCGTATGGTGCCGATTCGCTCGCCTTGGGCAAGCCCGGCGGCACCTACGACGTCGTCAGCCTCGGCGACGGTGGCGCGGCAGTGCTGACCTTCGCATCGCCGATTTATAACGGTCCCGGCCCCGACTTCGCCGTGTTCGAGAACGGCTTCGCCAATGCCATGAACCCCGACACCTGGGCCCTTGAGCTCGCTTTCGTGGAGGTCAGCTCCGACGGCGAGAATTTCTTCCGTTTCCCCGCCGTGACCTACGTGCAGAACGAGACGCAACTGGGCAATGCAGGCTCCATCGATCCCGCACAACTCCATAACTTCGCCAGCAAATACGGCGCCTTCTACGGGACACCGTTCGACCTTGACGAGGTGGAGGACAACGATCTCTTGGACAAGAACAAAGTCACCCATATCCGCATCGTCGACGTGGTGGGCAACATCGACCCCGAGTATGCCACCACCGACTCGGAAGGCCATATCATCAACGACCCTTGGCCTACTGGATTCGCCTCCAGCGGCATGGACCTCGACGCCGTCGGCGTGATCCACGACTTGGCGCATTTCGATGTGCCTGAGAATGTGGCCACCGACATCGCCATCTATCCCAACCCCGTGAAAGACCGCCTGACCGTCAAGGCCGAGAGCCTGCAAACGGTGGAGGTGTTTAACCTCATGGGACAAAGGGTGCTTTCGACCATGACGGCCACTGTCGACATGGGCAGCCTCAACCAAGGCATCTATTTCGTCCGCATCGCCGCTGATGGAAAGACTGTAACGAAACGTATTGTGAAACAATGAAATAAACTATGACCGTTGACTATGACTATGACCACTGTCGCAAAGCTGAAGTGGTCATGGTCATAAGTCATAGTCAATGAAAACAATGATGAAAAGACTCAAACTATTCCTGCTGGCAGCCTTGTCCCTGTCGCTGTTTGCTTGCCATCACGAGCAACCCGTCGACCCCGTCAATCCCAACGGACTTAACCTCGGATCGGGTGTGTTCGTGCTCAACGAAGGCAACTTCCAGTTCTCCAATGGCTCACTGTCGTTCTATGACATCGAAGCCGACACGGTGGGCAACAACCTGTTCTACAAGGTGAACAACGCCCCCCTTGGCGACGTGTGCCAAAGCCTCGCCTTGACCGACGGCATGCTCTATGTGGTGGTCAACAACAGCAATCTCATCTATAAGATGGATGCCAACACCATCGTGTGCGACACCACCAAGCCCTTCAAGCTCGGTGATTTCTATTCGCCTCGCGAGATGCACTTCGTGGCCCCCAATAAGGCTTACGTCACCGACATCATCGGAACAGGCCTGTGGATCATCGACCCGATCGAGATGAAGCATACGGGCTACATCGAGACGGGCAAGACTACCGAGAAGATGGTGCAGGTGGGCAACGAGCTGTATGTCAGCAACTGGTCGTATTATTACATCAACCCCGACTCGCATGAGAGCTATAACACCGTCCAGGTCATCGACGTCAACAACGACGTGAAGGTGGCCGAGATCGAGGTGGGCAAGGAACCCAACGCCATGGCGGTCGACAAGAACGGCCATGTGTGGGTGCTCTGCGAAGGCCGCTCATGGGAGGAAGACTGGGACGAGGCCCCCTCGCTGTGGGAAATCGACCCCATCCTGAAGCGGGCGACGAAACAGTGTGAGCTGCCTGGCACGGCCTCTATCGTGAGAGCCAACCCCGCCGGCGACCAGCTGTATCTAATCAATAACAACGAGGTGCGTCGTTACGACGTCGCTTCGCAGAGCCTGTCGGAGACGTTCCGTATCACCGCCAATCCCGAAGGATGGTTCTATAATATGGCCGTCGAGCCCACGACCGGCGATATCTATGTCGCCGATGCGGGCAACTACATGGACAACGGTACCGTCTACCGTTATTCCAACGATGGTGTGCTGCTCAATTCGTTCAGGGCAGGCATCATTCCCAGTGCAATGTTGTTTAAATAATTGATATTCTTTTTGCGGAGTCTTCTTCGGAAGGCTCCGCACTTTTTTGCCTATGAAAAAGACCTGTCCCCGTTGCGGAAAAACCTTCGAATGTGTGCATTCCATCGACTGCTGGTGCGTCAAAGTGCAGCTCACCGATGCCACCAAAGCCTATCTGAAAGAACACTATACGGACTGCCTGTGCAAGGAGTGTCTCGAAAAACTGAATGCCCAATGAGAAGACCCTGGTTCCTGTTGCTTGTGGTCTTGACGGCCTGTAAATTCAACCATCAAGTCCAAGAAGAAAAAGTCGAAGTCGACAACATGATGCGCTATGCGCGCAATGTCGTCGTCAGCGAGCAGGACTATGGCTACCTCATGGAGGTCATCTGCCCTTGGGACACCACGCTGTCGTTAGGCAAGTTCGCTTTGGTCAACGACACGACGAAGGAGGTGGGTGAGGGGCTGACCCAGGTAAGGGTGCCGGTGCGGTCGGTAATATCGTTCTCGGCAACGCAGTGGGCTGTCTTTCTCCGTTTGGGTGAGATCGACCGCGTGAAAGGCATCCTCGAAGGCCGTTTCGTGACTGACAGCACCATGCGTGCACTGCTGGCACAGGAGAAGGTCTATGATATCGGCACGGAGGCCGCTGCCGACGTGGAACGCATGATACAACTGCGACCCGATGCCTTGCTCTATTCCCCTTATTTCGATGGCAACCAAGGCGGCCTCAACGTCACGGGTGCGGTGCTGTTTCCCTTTGCGGACTATATGGAGAACACGCCTTTGGGCCGCGCCGAGTGGATCCGCGTCATCGGCATGCTGACGGGCTGCGAGGACAAGGCCGACGCTTGGTTCGATGACATCGAACGACGCTATAACGCCCTCTCGGGTCTTTGCGCCGAGGTGGAACACCGTCCCACGGTGTTCTCCGACCTGGCCTTCAACGGACAGTGGTATGTGGCGGGTGGCCGCAGCTATATGGCCAAACTCTTCGCCGATGCCGGTGCCGACTACATCTGGAAGGACAACCCATCGACGGCCAGCGTGCCCATGGACGCCGAGAGTATCCTCGCCAAGGCACAGCACGCCGACTTCTGGCGTGTCATCAACTCCAATCCTTTCCCGATGACCTACGAGGCGTTAGCTAAAGAGAGTCCGGTCTATTCGCTTTTTGATGCCTATAAGAACCATCAAATCATCGTCTGTGACATCCTCTCGACGGGTTATTTCGAGCAGTCGCAGTGCGAACCCGATTTGCTGCTGGCCGACTTCATCCATTTCTTCCACCCCGAGCTTTTGACAGGGGAGTGGGAGGGGTATCAGCCGAAGTATTATCACTTTGTGGAGGAGTGATCACCGTCTGAACGGACAATCCACCGAACATCCCGAACAACCGCATTTTTTCTTGTCGTCACAAGAGCATTGGCCTTTGCCCATCCGCAAAAAGTGGATGGCGACAACGACGAGGGCCAGGACGACCAATAGCACTATGACAGTAGGCAGGTTCATGCGATGATGGCGTTGGCGATGAGATAGGCGATCCAGGCGATGACCCAGGCGACGACGCATTGGAAAGCGATGATGAATAGCATCCATTTGGTGCCCAGCTCGCGGCGGATGGAAGCCACGGCAGCCACGCAGGGCGTGTAGAGCAGGCAGAACACCAACATAGAGACGCTGCTGGCGAGGGTGAAGAGCGGCATGGCATTCAGCACCTCAAGGGTGGCCACCACGCTTTCCTTGGCCATGAAGCCGCTGATCAAGGCGGTGACGACTTGCCAGCTGCCCAAACCGATAGGACGGAACACAGGGGCAATCCAGCCGGCCACACTGGCCAACATGCTGCCTTCGCCGTTCTCGACCATGTGGAAATGGAAGTCGAAGGTCTGCAGGAACCAGATGACCAAGGTGGCCAAGAAGATGACGGTGAAGGCACGCTGCACGAAGTCTTTGGTCTTGTCCCACAACAGGTGGGCGACGTTTTTGGCACTCGGCATGCGGTAGTTGGGCAGCTCCATGACGAAGGGCGCCACGTCGGCTTTCTTGCCGAACCATTTGGTGAACAGCGCTGTGACGATGCCGACGATGATGCCTAACAGATAGAGGCAAATCAGCACCACGCCGCCGTGGCCCGGGAAGAACACGCTGGTGAAGAAGCCGTAGATCGGGATTTTGGCCGAGCAGCTCATGAAAGGCGTGAGCAGCACGGTGCGCCAACGGTCGTGGGTGGAGTGCAAGGTGCGGGTGGCCATCACCGCAGGCACGGTGCAGCCGAAGCCGATGAGCATGGGCACGATGCTGTGGCCAGTGAGGCCGAGCTTACGGAGGAAGCTGTCGCTGACGAAGGCCACACGGGCCATATAGCCGCTGTCCTCCAACAGGCTGAGGAAGAAGAACAGCAGGATGATGATCGGTACGAAGCTCAACACGCTGCCAACGCCGCCGAAGATGCCGTCGACGACGAGCGACTGCACGGCAGGGCTGACGTTCCAGTTGGCCAAGGCCGTGCCGCATCGTTCGGCGAGCCAGGTGATGCCTTGGTCGAGCCAGCCTTGCAGGGGCGCTCCGAGCAGGTCGATGCTGAGGTAGATGATGCCCGCCATGACGAGGATGAAGATGGGGATGGCGGTCCACTTGCCGGTGAGGATCTTGTCCATCTTGCGGCTGCGCTGGTATTCCTTGCTCTCCTTGGGCTTCACCACCGTCTGGCTACAGAGGCGCTTGATGAAGGCGAAACGCATCTCGGCCATGGCCGCGGCGCGGTCGAGGCCGCGTTCCTCTTCCATCTGTAGGATGAGGTGCTCCAGAGTCTCTTTCTCATTTTGTGAGAGCTTCAGCGCTTCCATGACGATGGCGTCGCCTTCGATGAGCTTGGAGGCCGCGAAGCGCACGGGGATGTCGGCACGTTGGGCATGGTCCTCGATGAGGTGCATGATGCTGTGGAGACAGCGGTGCACGGCGCCGCCGTGGTCGTCTTTGTCGCAGAAGTCCTGACGCACCGGGGCTTCTTGGTATTTGGCGATGTGGATGGCATGGTCGACGAGTTCGCTGACGCCTTCGTTTTTGGCCGCCGAGATGGGCACCACGGGCAGACCGAGGATCTTCTCCATCTCGTTGACGAGGATGCTGCCTCCATTGTTGCGCACCTCGTCCATCATGTTGAGTGCCAGCACCATGGGTGTACCCAGCTCCATGAGTTGCATGGTGAGGTAAAGGTTGCGCTCGATGTTGTTGGCATCGACGATGTTGATGATGGCCTTGGGCTTCTCTTTCATGATGAACTCGCGCGAGACGATTTCCTCGGAGGTATAAGGCGAGAGCGAGTAGATGCCCGGCAGGTCGGTGACCGAGGTGTCGGGATGCCCTTTGATGGTGCCGTCTTTACGGTCGACGGTGACGCCGGGGAAGTTGCCCACATGCTGGTTGGCGCCCGTCAGCTGGTTGAAGAGGGTTGTCTTGCCGCAGTTCTGTTGTCCGGCGAGGGCGAAGGTGAGCTTGGTGCCTTTGGGCAGCGGGGTCTCGTGGGTCTTGTCGTGATAGATGCCTTCCTCACCCAAGCCAGGGTGTGCGTTGTGGTCGTGGAGGGAGGTGATATAGAGGCGGTCGCGGTCGAAGGGCTCGTCGGCTTGGGAACTGTCGCAGGGCTCCACCTCGATGAGAGTGGCGTCGGCTTTACGAAGGGTGAGCGAATAGCCGTGGATCATCACCTCCATGGGGTCGCCCAAAGGGGCAAATTTCACGAGTTTGATGATGGCATCGGGGATGACGCCCATGTCGAGGAAGTGCTGGCGGCGCTGTCCTTCGCCTCCCACGCTCCTGATGCGGGCCGACTGTCCGATTTCCAGTTTATCGAGTGTGATCATTGTGTGTCGTTGTTTCAAGCTGCAAAAATACAAAGACCTTTCATACCATTTTATCCTCATTTGTGATACTTTTTTGAAAAATCCTCATCATTTATGGGGAAGGGAAGGGATTTTATGGTATTTTTGGCGAGAGTTTAACCCCAAAAAACTAACGACTATGAAAAAACTACTGATTATCGCATTGCTTGCCCTCATGGCGTTGCCCGTGATGGCGCAGGAAAAGAAACCCGGCGTCCACAAAGAGAACTGCACCTTTGTGACCAAGGACGGCAAGACCTTCAACCTCTATGGTAAAGTGCAGATTGTGAACTCGTTCCCTGATATCAAGGTGCAAATTGTTGACTCGTTTGAGGACCTCGACGTGAAGATTGTGGATGCCTTTCCCGACCAGTGCGGCAAGGTGAAGCTCGTCGAGAGTTTCCCCGACGTGAAGGTTCAGATTGTGAACAGCTTCCCCGACATCAAGGTGAAGATAGTGGATTCGTTCCCAGGAGTCAAGAAATAGTTTAGAGAGAAAAGGTTGCTGAGCTTGTCGAAGCACCGTCTTATATCGGCCCTTCGACAGGCTCAGGGACCTTTTTCTATTGGGCTTTGATAACCTCTGCATCGCCCCGAGTGAAGAACCTGACGGTCACTTGGGGCGTTTTTTTGTCAACGCTCTTGACCTCGCAGCGGAACGACACCTCCGATTCGCCTTCGTCCAGATAGGCCACGCCGCGTGCCGTCACCTCTTGCAGTTTGTTGTAGTTTTGGTCGGCGACGTAGGCCGTGCCGTCGAAGTCGTAGACGAGGCATTGCCCGCCCTTGAGGTTGCAGGGCAGATAGAGGATGCCGTTGGGTGTGCGCACTTCCATCTCGCTAATGCTGCCTTTGCCTTCTACCTCGATGCGCAGGGCATAACGGCTCTTGTAGGGGCTGTTCCATTGCCAGGTGTCGTCGGTGAAGTTACAGAGGTAGCCTCTTGAGATATGCTGGGGATAGAGCAGGTAGGCCGAGTCTTCCCCTTTCTCGATGTGCCAGTTGCTGTAGGGGTCTTTGAAGGCTTCTTTCTGGGCCTCGCTGAAGGCTCCCGACAGACGCAACGACTCCCAGATGTTGATGGCGTCGAGCATGGCGTCGGTAAGACCGTGCTTGCGCATGGTGTTGGCGTCGAAGTCGAGGCCGAAGCCCGCGTCGAAGGCGGCGGCGTTGGCGAGGAACCACTCTAACGCTTCCATTGTGGTGGCCTTGCGGTTTTTGTCGGCGAGATGGATTTGGAAGTTGCCTATCATCCACGGTATCAGGTTGCCCCGATAGTAGGCCTGTTTCTTGGCCAGGGCTTCGGCCATGGTGCTGCGTTGGGTGACGTTCCAAAGCGTGTTGTCGTTGACCCTCGTCAGGTAGTGCCACGAGCCATGGGTGAGCTGGTCGGCTTGCAGCATCTTGTCGGGGTTGTAGCTTTGCATGGTGTCGAGCATGCGCGTGATGGCCCAGTCGCCTAAGCCGTTGTAGGCATAGCTCTTCAAGTCGTTGAAGATGAGCAGCGGGGCGTCGGACTTGGCGCATTTCTTGGCTTCTTTTGTGACCATCTTGTCTTGAGCCTTAGGGGTGGGGACGAGGGTGTGGTCGGGGTGGTCCCACAGCTTGAAGGTGAATGCGTTGCGTTTGTGCGCCACTTTCTTGGTGCCGAAAGCGCCACGGGTGCAGCCGTAGAACACATGGATGTCGCCGATGGCCTCCTGGCTGCGGTAGGTCACCAGCTCTTCGTCAATGAGGAGGACGTTGAGGTAGGCATGCTGGTTGAAGAGGTCGGAGTGGTAGACGGCAAACTCGGTCTGGGTGGCGTCTAAGGGCAATTGCAGCTTCAACTCACCTTGTATCAAGAGGTTGTCGGTATTCAGCGGGGCGACGGCGGGGATGCGGTTGGCCTGCACCGTGCGGCCGAGGTCCAAACCGGCCTGAAGGCATTTTTTGCTGACGAAGGCGGCGTCTTTGGCGTCGTATTCGTTGCAGAGATAGGATTGGGTCGCCATGGGGTCGAGTTTGTTCCAAACGCTATCGTTGAAAGTGGGATGCACCAACCCTTCCTGTATTTCAATCTCCGCGAGTTTACCCATGACATCTTGTTGACGACATGCAAAGAGCACCAAGGAGGCATCGTTGATGGAACCTTCTGGGAAGTCAAGGTAATAGGCGAGGGCCCCTTCGTGGCCATAGGTGTCACGGATGTGCGGTCTGAAACGGTCGTAAGCGGAAAACTGCAAGCAAGTTCCTTCAGGGGTGGCCATGGCAGCCCGTTCGGGATCGGCGTCATAGTGCAGCAGCTCACTGACTTGTTGGGTGCAGTTGGCAGGAAAGCCTGCGTTGATTTTCGTGTTGAGAGCCTGAATACCAAAGGCCAAACCACGCCCTTGTGCTACGCCGATGGCTTCGCCAACGCTTTCGGTTAGGTTGAGGCATACTGGGAATAGGAGCACGGCATCGGGGCCTTTTTCCCAATCGGCATAGGCGACGGTGCCGGTGATGCTGCTTCCATTATAGTCTATGTCTAACTTCAAGCAGATGCTGCTCACTTCGCTTGTAAAGCCGATGGTCGCCACATCGAAATTGCATTCAAAATCGGTAGAGGCATAGGCCTTGCCGTCTTTGATGGCCACCGCTACAGGGCCTTCTTTTGCGAGGATCTGCTCGCCGAAGAGGGTCACGTAACGCACTATCCCGTATTGGTCGACGCCGATGGAGAAGTTACGCGTGTCGAAAGGATAGGTGTAGATGCTCCTGATGTCTTCAAGATATTGGGCTTGGGCGAAGAGGACGCTCCAAAGCAAGAAGAGTGTGGCAAGCGTTTTTTTCATCAGTCGATTCCTCTCAAGTCTTTATAGAGTTTAACGGCGTAAAGGTCGGTCATGTTGGAGATGAAGTCGACGACGGACTGCAGGCGCGTGTAGGTGTCGTCGGTGTCTACCTTGAACTGCTCGGGGACCAGCGAGAGCAGCTTCTTGTTGTAAGGTGTGCCCGGGTTGAGCACGGCATCGGTGAACTGTTCCAACAGCGTCCCGATGACGTTGAAGCCCGTCAGTTCGATCTTCACCACCGAGGGATGGCGGTAGATGTGGCGCACCGACTCGTCGCGGCAGAGGTCGAGGGCGTTTCTCTCGAACTCGGGGAGATGGGCGATGAGGCTCTTCTCGAAACGGCCTTCCATGATGGCGTCATAGTTTTTGAGGAAGATGTCGCTGGCGCAGTTCACCAGTTTGTTGATGAGCATGGCGCGGAGGAAGGCCATCCTTTCGTTGACGTCGCTGACGGTGCGGTAGATCTCCTCCTTATGGCTGAAGAATCCCTTGTCGCGCTTCCCGTTGAAGAACGACGTGAAGCAGTTGTCGATGGCCTCGGTGCTGACGATGCCGCGTTTGTGGGCGTCTTCCATGTCTAAGACGAGGTAGCAGATGTCATCGGCAGCCTCCATCATATAGGAAAGGGGATGACGGGCGTAGACGAGGTGCTCGTCGTCGATGCGGGGGATGCCACACTCTTCGACGACTTCCTTAAAAGCCTCTATCTCAGAGTAGAAGACGTTGTATTTCTTGCGGTTGCCTTTGTCGAACGAGGGGTAGGGGTATTTCAGCAGGGTAGCCAAGGTGGCGGAGGTCAGCGAGAAGCCGCCGGCGCGTCGTCCCTTGAACTGGTGTGTCAGCTGCCGGAAGGCGTTGGCGTTGCCTTCGAAGGCGATGAGGTCGCTCCACTGCTCAGGCAGCATCTTGTCTTTCAGATCTTTGCCCTTGCCGTCTTTGAAGAAACTGCTGATGGTGTCTTCGCCCGAGTGTCCGAAGGGAGGGTTGCCGAGGTCGTGGGCGAGGCAGGCCGTGGCCACGATGGTCTCGATGTCGGACTGACGTTCCTTCAGCTCGGGGTGTTTCTCGGCGAGTTTCTCGACGGTGCGGCAGGCGATGGAACGTCCCACGCTGGCCACTTCGAGGCTGTGGGTGAGGCGGTTGTGGACCATCTGGGCGCCGGGCAGGGGAAACACTTGGGTCTTGTTTTGCAGCCTGCGGAAGGGGCTGCTGAAGATGATGCGGTCGTAGTCGCGCTGGAACGAGCTGCGGATGTCGGCGCTCTTGTGCGGCTGCGCGTAGCGTTTGTTGGAGAGGAGGTCGGTCCAGTTCATAGGGCGTGGTTTTTATTGGTTCAGACTCTGCCTGGCATAGGGCACCAAGTCCTGAGAAGCGAACTCGCCTCTGAGGTATTTGTAATATCCCGCCACGGCGACCATGGCGGCGTTGTCGGTCGAGTAGGAGAGTCGCGGGATGAAGACCTTCCAGTGGTATTTTTCGCCGAGGCGGAGCATGGCGTCGTGCAAGCCGCTGTTGGCACTCACGCCGCCCGCGATGGCCACGGTCTTGATGCCCGTCTGCTTGCTGGCCTTCACCAGCTTGTTCATCAGGATGTCGATGATGGTCTTCTGCACCGAGGCACAGAGGTCGGCCTTGTTCTCTTCGATGAAGTTGGGGTTGACTTTCAGGTTGTCGCGGACGGTGTATAAGATGCTGGTCTTCAGTCCGCTGAAGCTGTAGTCCAAGTCGGGTATCTGGGGCTTGGCAAAGGTGAAGGCCTCGGGGTTGCCCTCTTTGGCCAGCTTGTCGATGACGGGGCCGCCAGGGTAGGGCAGGCCGAGGATCTTGGCGGTCTTGTCGAAGGCCTCGCCCGCCGCGTCGTCGATGGTCTTGCCGATGACTTCCATGTCGAAATAGTCCTTCACCACCACGATCTGCGTGTGGCCACCTGAAACGGTGAGACACAAGAACGGGAAGTCGGGCACCTCGGTGTGCGTGTCATCGGTGGCGAAATGCACCAGGATGTGCGCGTTCATGTGGTCGACCTCCACCATGGGGATGCCTAACGTCTGCGCAAAAGCCTTTGCAAATGAGGTTCCTACGAGCAACGAACCCAAAAGACCAGGTCCGCGCGTGAAAGCGATGGCGGATAACTGATTTTTTTGTATTTTTGCAGTCTTCAAGGCCGTGTCGATGACGGGGATGATATTTTGCTGGTGGGCACGCGAAGCGAGTTCGGGGACCACGCCGCCATATTGCTCGTGGACCTTCTGGCCGGCAATGACGTTGGAGAGTACGCGCGTGCCTTGAAGCACAGCGGCAGAGGTGTCGTCGCACGACGATTCGATGCCTAAGATATATTCGTTCATGGGTCTCAATTTGGAGGGTCAAAATTATTAAAAAAAAGCTTATCCATAGCATCCTGATTTTTTTTGTGGTGATACTGGCCATCATCACAAGCCTCTTCGTTGCCATACAAGACCCTATCATTCAGAAGTTTGCGGTGCGTTTTGCAGGCGGCTACCTCTCCGAAAAAACCGGTGCTGATATCCAGGTGGGTGGCTTGGTGGTGACCCCCGATTTCCGCGTCTTGATCGACGATGTGATGGTCAAAGACTTGGAAGGCAATGACTTGGCTAAGATCGAGAAACTCCGGACGCGCATCGACATCCCCGACCTCTTGGAAGGTGAACTCCATTTCGAAAACATAGAACTGAGTAATACCGAGGCCAACATCATCAAATATGAGGGCGAGGACCAACTCAATTTCGCCTTCCTCATCGACGCGTTCAAAAGCGACAAGGAGAAGACCGAGAACGAGCCCATGCCCATCATCATCGACCACATCTCTTTGAAGGATGTCGACTTCACCTTCTGGAACCAGAACAGCGACCACCCTGAGAAAACCGAAAATCATCTGATGGACTATTCGCACCTTGTCCTTAAAGACATCGATTTGGAGGCACACGATCTTTATATCTTGGGTGATTCCATCACTGCCTCTATTTCCAAGCTAAGTGCTAATGAAATCAGTGGGTTGGATCTCAAGCATTTGCAGACCAATGCCTTGGTGACTCAGAATGGCATCTTCCTCGAGGGTCTTATGATGGAGACCAACGACAGCCGTTTCGACCTCGATCTCAACATGACCTATAACGGCTTCGACGACTTCGGTAGCTTCGTCGACTCGGTGGTGTTCGACGCCACGATACGACCCACCGACGTCATGCTGTCCGACATCGGCGTGTTCACCGAGGTCATGTACAAGATGCCCGACCGGGTGCAGTTTGAGGGTCGTTTCACGGGTCCGATACGCAACTTCCGCGTCGACGATATCAAGGCCGACTTGGGTAAGTCGACCCACTTCGAGGGCAACCTCAGCATGCATCCGCTCGATTTCAACGACGGCTACCACACGCTGAATGTCAAGAAGATGCATTTCACCTACGACGACCTGGTCAACTATTATATCCCATCGAAGACGAAGACCATCCCCTTGCCGGAGTCGCTGCGCGCGATGAACCAAGGCGACCTCACGCTCGACTTCAAAGGCTCCTATAACAAATTCGAATCAGACATCAGCCTCAGGTCGGGCATTGGCGACATCGACGCCTCCGTCGACCGCTTCAAAGACGCCAAGGGCGACAATATATTCACGGGCTATATCAACGCCACCGACGTGAAAGCGGGCGAGGTGGCCAACGCCACCAAGTTCGTGGGCGACCTCAACCTTGACGCCAACTTCACGGCCAAGTTCCCCAAGAAAGGCGGTCCCGAGTTCGTGCTCGACGGTGTCGTGAGCGATGCCCAGCTGCTTGGTAACAATATCAATGAGGTGAAACTCGACGGTAGCCTCAAGGAAAACCGTTTCAATGGCAAACTCAAGGTTGACGACGACGAACTGGCACTCGACTTCAATGGCCTCATTGATTTCCATGACAAGAAATATCCCAAGTCCGACTTCGAGGCTGTCATCAGCCATGCCGACCTCAGTGCGCTCAACCTGCTGAAAAACGACAGCGTTTGCGAGGTCAGCACGCGTATCAAGGCCAATATGGTAGGCTTCGACATCGATGACCTCGAAGGTACACTGCAGCTCGAAAACACGGTCTATCGCGATAGCCGTGGCACCTATGCCATGGAAGACTTCACCGCTTCCATCGTCAACGACAACGTAGTGCAACGACGCATCAACGTCGACTGCGACTTCCTCCGGTTCGAGATGGCCGGCATGATGAACTTCGCCCACCTGATGCCCGTGCTCAACGAATTCGGCAACTCCTTCGTCGACTTCCCTATGTGGAAGGGCGACCGCGAGAAGTTCAAGAAATACAGGGCGAAACACAAAGTGGAGCAGGACTTCTACGTGCAGCTCCAGCTGAAAGACACCAAGACCTTGTCGCGGCTCTTCATGCCCTCGCTGAGCATCGCCAAAGGCACCAGTGTGAGCGGCACCTTCACCTCGTTGCAGAACCAGCTCGAACTCACGGTCCGTTCCAAGAACGTCAAGATTGGCGACGTGACCATCAGCGACTTGGAGATGAGAAACTACAACAGCCCCCGCACCTTGTACAGCACCCTCTCCGTCGGTGAGGTCGCGTGGACCAAGATCGGCGAGAACGACACCACCACGCTGGGACTCGACAATATCGCCATGCAGGCCCGCATGACCAACGACACCATCCATACCAGCATCGAATGGGACGACGAGGAGATGGAAGACCACAACAAAGCCCTGATCAAAGGTTACTTCCATCCCCATGAACACGGTGGCATCGCGGGCATCAAATCGGCCAATCTGACCATCAACGACTCGCTGTGGACAGTAGACCCCCACAACTACATCGACATCACCGATGGCAAGGTGACACTTTCCAACATCATGTTTAGCCACAACCTGCAGTCCATCAGGGTCGACGGCTTCGTGCCTATGCAGGCTGCCGACACCCTCTCGGTGCTGCTCAACCGGTTCGACATCTCCAACTTTGATCCCTTCTTCAAAGGCTTCGACATCGACGGCTTCATCACAGGCAGCGCCTTGGTCAGCAGCTTGAAAGACAACCCCATGGTGCTGGCCGACCTTGAAGTGAATGACATCGTGGTGAACGATGAGACCGTGGGCGACGCCGTCGTGGAGAGCTCGTGGGACAACAAAAACAAGGCGGTCGACCTCAATGTCGACATCTTCAACGACAAGAAGAAGATGCTCGATGTGACAGGCTCTTACTACACGGCCAAGGAGACCGACAACCTCGACTTCGCGGTCGAGATGGACTCGTTGCGTCTTGCCGCCCTCAGCCCGCTCCTGACGGGCATCGTGTCGCGCCTCCAGGGCTACGGCGACGGCTACGCCACCATCACCGGTTCGATACAAGAGCCCGTCGTCGAAGGCAAACTCAACATCATCGACGGTGGCTGCAAGATCCAGTACTTGCAGACATACTATACCTTCAGCCCCACCATACTCATTGACAGTAAGACGATCCGCTTCGAGGACATGGCGCTTTGCGACACCTTGGGCAACAAGGCCTCCGTCTACGGACAAATCAACCACAATAGCTTCAAGGACTTCAACTTGGACTTGAAGATGTATCCAAGGGATTTCCTCGCCTTGGCGACGACGAGCGAAGACAACGACACCTTCTACGGTACCGCCGTGGCCAATGGCCTCATCACCGTGAAAGGGCCGTTCAACGACATCAAGCTCGACATCTCGGCGCTGACGCGCAAAGGCACCAACCTCACCATACCGCTCAATAAGTCGGCCATCGTCAAAGACAACGACTTCATCACATTCATCCAAAAAGAAGTGGAGGAAGAAGAGGAGGCGACCGAGAAGACGGATAAAGCACCCAACAACTTCTCCCTCAACCTTAATGTGGCCGCCACCGACGATGCCACACTGAAGATCATCCTGCCGAGCAACATCGGCACCATCGAGGCGTCGGGCAACGGCAATATGAACATGGCCACCTCGACCAAGACGCCATTCACCATGCGCGGCGACTATACCATCAAATCGGGTAAGTTCCAGCTCACCCTGATGAACCTTGTCTCGCGCCTCTTCAACTTGAAGGAGGGCGGCACCATCTCGTGGTCGGGCGACCCCACCGACGGCCGTATCCATGCCACGGGTGCCTATTCGGTCAAGACTTCGCTCTCGGGTTTGGGCATCCAAGTCGACTCGACGGCCACCAATAGCAACGTCAACGTAGAGTGCCTCATCCACCTCAATGGCGCCCTGCTCAACCCCACACTCACCTTCGGCATGAACCTGCCCAACGCCTCGGAAGACATCACACAGACCGTGTATTCGCTCATCGACACCACCAACCAGGCAGTCATGACCTCGCAGGCTCTCTCGCTGCTGGTATTAGGCAACTTCGCTTATGTCGGTGGGTCGGGCGGCTCCGAGCTCAGTCTCGCCAACATCTTCGGCGGCGCGGTCAGGGTCGACATTACCGACAACCTCAACCTCGGCCTCAGCTACCACTCGGGCAACGACGACTCGTATGATGAATACCAGCTGGCCATGCGCACCCAGCTCTTCGAGAACAAGCTCACACTGGAGACCAACCTCGGCATGATGACGGCCAACAACCCCAATGCCAGCAATGCCTCAAGCATCGTGGGTGAGTTCGATATGTACTACAAACTGACCAAGGACGGACGACTGCAGGCCCATTTCTACAACCATTCCAACTACAACTCCAACTTCAACAGCATGGCCTTCGACCGTCGCTCGCCCTACACCCAAGGCCTGGGTCTTTCCTATAGCCGCTCGTTCGACAGCTTCGGCAACTTGTTTAAAAAGAAAACGACGTATAACGCGCAACCCATGATCAGGCCTCCCAAAAAGAAAGAAGAAAACAACTGACCGTCATGCAAAAAGACCCCCAATTCAAAGTGTATCAAGCCTCGGCAGGCTCTGGCAAGACCTTTACCCTCATCAAAGAATACCTGAAACTGTGCCTTGCCAGTGAGCAAGCCGTCGGCAACTACAAGCGCATCCTCGCCATCACCTTCACCAACGCTGCCGCCAACGAGATGAAGGACAAGATTGTGAAAGCGCTGGTCGCCATCATCGACAGCACGACCGTCATTCCCAACTCGATGGAAGCCAGCCTGATCGACGAACTGGGCATCAACGACACGGAGCTGAAACGCAACGCGCAGCGCCTGATGACCTGCATCATGCATGACTACAGCAGCTTCTGCGTCAGCACCATCGACGCCTTCGTGCAGAAACTTTCGCGCTCCTTCGCCCATGATTTAGGGCTGCCCTCACAATACACCGTCAGCATCGACGACGAAGAGGTGGCAGATGCCATTACGGAGCGAATCGGGCTAAGGATCGGCTCCCAAGACCCATACCTCACAGATATGCTGGTCGCATTCTGCAACAGCCAGTTCGACCTCGAACGCTCGACGGACATCGAAACGCAACTGGTCGATTTCATAGAGAAACTGTTGAAGGAAAAAGCAGGCCAAAACGACGAAGGCAACATGCTGGTGGATAGCCCTCATTATGAGGTCACCCTTGCCTGGCTGAAGAAAAAGACGGAAACTTTCGAAAAGACGGTGGATGGTTATGTGAAAAGAGTTCGGGATGTGGAACGTCAATATGGTCTTTCAGTTGAGGACTATTGGTATAAAAGCAGTGGTGTGTGTGCGCATATCGGCAGGTTGGAACAACATGAATACCTGAAAGATGGAAAAGAAGGAAAAGAGTTGCTGTTAGGGGGCAATTTCTCGAAAGCCATCAAGGAGAGAAAATGCTTGGGCGACACGAAGCGACAGACAGAGAACCAAGCCTTGCTTGATATCATCGAACCTTTGAAAGCCTATTACGACGATAACATCGTTCAGTATCTGTTTTACAAGTCGCAGAGCAAACTGCTTTATCTCTATGCCGTCCGCTCCAAGATCAGGGAGGCCTTCAAGCAGCTGGCCGAGGAGGAGGAGATCGTGCATATCTCGGAATTCAACAAGCTGCTCAACACAGTGATGGGCGATTTCTCGGTGCCCTTTGTGTATGAGCGCATCGGCGAGCAGTTCCAACATGTCTTCGTCGACGAGTTTCAGGACACCTCCATCCTGCAGTGGCAGAACCTCCTGCCGTTGGTCCACAACGGCCTGTCGAACGGCCACATGAGCATGGTGGTGGGCGACGGCAAACAGTCGATCTACCGTTTCCGCAGCGGCGAGGTGGAGCAAATCGCGAGCCTGCCCGAAATCTACGGGAAGCCTGTCGGTGATGACCGTGAGGAGGCTTTCCGTCTGTTTGAGCAGAAACTGAAAGATACCTACCTCTTCCAAAACCTCGGCACCAACTACCGCTCGTTTGCCCAGGTGGTCGACTTCAATAATGCCTTCTTCGAGGCTGCCTATCGTCAGCTATCGGACAAACATCGTAAGGTGTATGTTGATGAGAAGCCTGGTACCGATGAGGGCGCGAGCATCTTCCAAAAGAAAGCGCAAACAGAGGAGGGACTGGTGCAGGTGGAGCTGTATGACCCCGAGAGCCAGTCTAACTACTGCTGCGAGAGGATAGAGGCCCTTATTCGTGAACTCGTCGATAAACACGGTTACCGCTTCGAGGACATCGCAGTGCTGACCCGTAAGTCGGAGCCGGGTGCGGTCATTGCCAATTACCTGAACGACAAAAAAATACCCGTCATCTCGCAGGTGTCGGTTTTGCTGAAGACGTCCGACAGGGTGCAGCTGCTTGTCAACACCCTGCGTTATCTGCTTCACGACGACAACGAGGTTGACGTCGCCAAAGTGTTGTATTATCGGAATGTGCACCTGCACCCCGAATTTGAAGGCGACATGAGCCATTGGTTCGATGAGGCCAAGGCCGTTGCCAATGGCACGACACCCATTGAGACGGTGATGGGCCTCGGCGAGCCCGGACAGCTGAAAGCGGCCCTCTCGAAATCTACCTGCCTCTATGACCTCTGCGCCGCATTGATGCGTATTTACCGCATCGACACTATTAGCGACGCTTTCCTGAACTACTTCATGGAGGAAGTGTTCCGTTTCCAGTCGGGAATCAAAGAGAGCATCGTCGGTTTCCTTCAGTATTGGGATGCCAAACAGGACAAGCTCTCGATTATGTCGGTGAGTGGCAATGCTGTGAAGATCATGACGATACATAAGTCGAAGGGGCTGGAATTCCCTGTGGTTATCTATCCCGATGCTATCATAGACCTCGACGAGAGGCTGAATAAGAGCAAGTCACCCGAGGAATGGCTGCATCCCGAGGAGTTGGGATTTGAGGCCATCCCCAACTTGGGCAGAGTGCTGTTTAAGATGGACTCTACCGCTAGGTTAATGGGTCCCATGGCCGCGGAAAGGTGCCAGAAAGAGAAGGAAAGCAACCGTTTGGACAACCTCAACCTTCTTTATGTGGCCTTCACCCGTCCCGTGCAGCGCCTCTATGTCATCGCCAAGCAGGTCAAGGACAACAAGCCCAATATCATCCGTGATATTTTGAGGGATAGGGAAGACCATCTGGTGTCCGATGGCGAGGTTGTGGTGTATCGTTTTGGCGACCCGGATTTCCGTAACCCGAAGGCGAAGGATGCCGACGCTGAGGTTAGTGCGACGCCCGAATCAACTTCACTGGATTGGTTCCAGAGGATCAGCGTCGACGCCGACCCGACGCGTCTGTGGCGCGCGAAGAGCGGACGACTGCAGCCGCGCGAGTGGGGCGAACGTGTGCACGAGATCCTGTCGAAGGTGCGCTACCCGAAGGACCTCGATGCCGTCTTGAAACCCTATCTTGCCGATGGCACCATCGACACGGAGACGGCCGACTGGATTCGCGAAAGGTTCATGCAGATGGCACAAGACCCGCAGATTGCCGATGCCTTCAGCCCGTTGGCCAAGGTGAAGACGGAGAGTGAGATCCTCTACCAAGGCAAGGTGATTCGTCTGGACCGCTATGCAGAATTGCCCGAGGCCATCTATTTGATTGACTATAAGACGGGCAAGAAGAGCGACGAACACCACAAGCAGGTGCTGACCTACGCCAATGCCTTGCGGGAGATGACCGACAAGGAGATACGGGTGTTTTTGGTATATTTGACTGAGGATACCGTTGAGGTTGAGCCTGTGAGTATCAATGTACGATGATCAGCTTTTCGTAGTAAAGGTTCTTCATTTGTCTAACCTGTACGATGTAAATCCCATCAGCGAATTGGCTGACGTCCAACTCAACGGCTTCGTGATTCGCATTCACATGGGCAACGCGGTCGCCATATAGGTTGAATACGTCTACTTCGTCGATGATTGCACAATTGACAGTAGCTTTCTCGCTGGCGGGATTGGGGAACAATATCATCCCATCGTTTTCTACTTTTACTTGCACTGTGATGGAGGCTTTTTTGCTGCATCCATCAAGGGAAAAGCCTTCGACAAAATATGTTTCGTCTTTTGCCGGGGTGACGATGATGCTTGCGTTGGTTTCGCCCGTTGACCAAAGATAGGCATCGGCGCCAGAAGCGGTCAACTGAATTGGATTCCCGTATTCAATGATGGTGTCGTTGCTGACACGAAGTGAGGGACGAGGCAGGATGCTCAAGTCAAGGTCGTATTTGATGCAGTCGACAGTGGCGCTGTAATGTCCGGCATAGCGAAGGACCCTGTCAAAGAAAAGGTAGGTGTCGCCTTCGCAGATTTCCTCATCCAATGACATAAAAGTGAGAGGGGTTGGGTTGATGGTCAAGTCCAGCTCGTATGCTTTGCAATCGTGTATGGTGGAATAGTGTCCCGCTTCGAGGAGTGTCTCTCCAAAGAAGTCGTAGGTGTCGCCTGTACATATTTCTTCTTTCATGGTGACGGTCTCTATAGGTCTCGTCGTCAAACGAAGCCTGTAGGTGACGCATTGCTCGATGGCTGTGTATTGCCCAGGCTCGGTGATGAGCGTGCCAAAGAAGTCGTATGCCTCGTTTTCGCATATTTCTTTTGTGAGGACAACCTCAGAGGATGGGGGATCCTGCATCTGTATGACGGTGAGACTGTCGCAAGGCTGGCCGCAGTGCAAGAAGGTGTAGGTTCCCAACGCATTCAGGAGCGAGTCTTGGTAAAAATAGGCACCGTCTTCGCATAAGTTTGCTATGACGAAAGTAACTGCGGTGTTTGATTCGTAGGCTCCCAGGTCGACAATTTCGTGTCGGCACCGAGGGTTACCTTCCAAGTCATTGGTTGATTGGTTGGCGAGATCTACTCCTCTGTTGATGCAAAGACTGTTGGGCTGTAGTCGCCAATCGCCCCCTTGTCCCATATAGCCGGCTTCTGTATTGGCGTCTTGGAATCTGACATAGAATTTAGGCGAGCCACCGTCGTTGTCATTTGCGGTTTTGTAGTTTTGTTCTCCTACCCATTGGTTGTTCTGAACGGCACAATTGGAATAGGTGTTCACTGGCCCGATTTGAGGTCTATCGCCTTCGCTGACATTCCCCCAAACGATGCAATTCTGTATCCCGTCACGTGGCGACGAGGCGGTGATGTAGACGCCTCCATAATCATCTTGCGCCTCGTTTTTGACGATGGTGCAGTTGAATAGTTTGGTGCCGTCTTCCAGATGGCAGCCGCCTCCTGCTTCAGCCGTGTTGTTGCTGATGAGGCAATTCCAGAATGAGGCTCCTTTATTCATGGTGGACACCCCACCTCCGTTTCTTGCCCTATTGTTGCTGATGATACAGTTGTAATACTGGCTTGGGGTCTCGTAGGATCTGCAATGTATGCCCCCTCCGTCTAAATGCGCGAGGT